>Ga0075420_100000162_pt1 | contig 47277 bp, 40 predicted proteins | sample SoiMetdeltSBSDD4_FD_75296 | JGI IMG/M metagenome (GOLD analysis project Ga0075420, IMG submission 75296) | Bulk soil microbial communities from a Populus tree surrounding site in Tennessee, USA - Soil MetaG P. deltoides SBSDD4 | ecosystem: Environmental > Terrestrial > Soil > Tree plantation...
TTGCCACGTACATGCCGGCGCCCAGCTCGGTGTGCTGGGCGATGGTGGCCAGCCGCTCGTGCGCGTGCTCGGTCAGCGGCTTGTCCGGCGGGTAGAGGAAGTACGCGTAGGCGCGCTCGCGGGCCCGGCCCACGCGGCCGCGGATCTGGTGCAGCTGGGCGAGGCCGAGCAGGTCGGCCCGCTCGACGATGAGCGTGTTCGCGTTGGGGATGTCGATGCCCGACTCCACGATCGTGGTGCAGACCAGGACGTCGTACTCCTTCTCCCAGAAGGCGACCATGACCTTCTCCAGCGCGTCCTCACCGAGCTGGCCGTGGGCCACCCCGATGCGCGCCTCCGGCACCAGGTCGCGCAGCTTACGCGCCGCCCGCTCGATCGACTCGACCCGGTTGTGCAGGTAGAAGACCTGGCCGTCGCGGAGCAGCTCGCGGTGGACCGCGGCGGCGACCTGCTTGCTGTCGTACGCCCCGACGTAGGTCAGCACCGGGTGGCGCTCCTCCGGCGGAGTGGCGATGGTGGACATCTCCCGGATCCCGGTGATCGCCATCTCCAGCGTGCGCGGGATCGGCGTGGCCGACATGGTGAGCACGTCCACGTGGGTGCGCAGGCGCTTCAGGTGCTCCTTGTGCTCCACCCCGAAGCGCTGCTCCTCATCGACCACGACGAGGCCGAGGCGCTTGAACCGGGTGGTCGACTGGAGCAGGCGGTGGGTGCCGATGACGATGTCCGCGCTCCCGTCCGCGATCATCCCGGCGGTCTGCTCCGCCTCCTTCGGCGTGGCGAACCGGGACAGCTGGCGGATCTGCACCGGGAACTGGCCCATCCGCTCGACGAACGTGTTGTGGTGCTGCTGGGCGAGCAGCGTGGTCGGCACCAGCACGGCCACCTGCCGGCCGTCCTGCACCGCCTTGAACGCCGCGCGTACCGCGATCTCGGTCTTGCCGTACCCGACGTCCCCGCAGATCAGCCGGTCCATCGGCACCGGCTTCTCCATGTCCGTCTTGACCTCCTCGATCGCGGCGAACTGGTCCGGCGTCTCGGTGTAGGGGAACGCGTCCTCCAGCTCGCGCTGCCACGGGGTGTCCGGGGCGAACGCGTGCCCGGTGGCCGACTGCCGGGCGGCGTAGAGCTGGATCAGCTGGGCGGCGATCTCGCGTACCGCCTTGCGGGCCCGGGCCTTGGCCTTCTGCCAGTCGGAGCCGCCGAGCTTGTGCAGGGTCGGCGACTCGCCGCCGACGTAGCGGGAGAGCTGGTCCAGCTGGTCGGTGGGGACGTAGAGCCGGTCGCCCGGCTGGCCACGCTTGCTCGGCCCGTACTCGATGACCAGGTACTCGCGGTCGGCGCCGTTGACCGTGCGCTGCACCATCTCCACGTACCGGCCAATGCCGTGCTGCTCGTGCACGATGTAGTCGCCGGTGGCCAGCTCCAGCGGGTCGATCATGTTGCGCCGCCGGCTCGGCATCTTGCGCATGTCTTTTGTGGACGATCCTCGGCCACCGGTGATGTCGTCCCCGGTCAGCACGACCAGACGGGACGCCTCGTCCAGGAAGCCGTGGCCGAGCGCGCCGGTGGTGACCACCGGGACGCCGGGCTGCGGTGCCTCGCGCACCGCCTCGGCCAGCGACACCCCGAAGTCGGCCTCCCGCAGCACCTCCACCGCCCGCTGCGCCGGGCCGGGCCCGGCGAACACCAGCGCCACCCGCCAGCCGTCGCCGACCCAGCGCTTGAGGTCGTCGATGACCCGGCCGGTCTCGCCGTGGTAGAGCGGTGTGGGCTGGGCGGCGGCGGTGAGCGCCTCGCCCGGGTCGTCGGCGACCGCCGGGAGCAGGTCCGGCTCGTCCTCCCGCCACGGCTCTTTCTCTACTGTGGACAGCTTCGGTCCACTCAGGCCGAACGGGGAGACGGTCCACCATGGACAGCCCAGGGCGCGGGCGGTGGCCCGTACGTCGGCGAGGGTCTTGAAGGCGGCGGCGCCGAGGTCGACCGGGGCCTTGCCCCCGACGGCCGCCGCGGCCCAGCTCGCCTCCAGGAACTCCGCGGAGGTACGGACCAGGTCGTGCGCGCGGGTGCGGATCCGCTCCGGGTCGCAGAGAATGACCACAGTAGACGGTGGCATCGTGTGCAGCACCAGCTCCATGGTTGCGGTGCCGTCCAGCAGCGCCGGGGCCAGCGACTCCATGCCCTCGACCGGGATGCCCTCGGCCAGCTTGCCGGCGATCTCGGCCAGCTCCGGATGCTCCTGCGCGAGCTGGGCGGCCCGTTCCCGCACCTCGGGAGTGAGCAGCAGCTCCCGGCACGGCGGGGCCCACAGCCGCTCCACCGGCTCGATGGTGCGCTGGTCGGCGACGGCGAACGAGCGCAGCTCCTCCACCTCGTCGCCCCAGAACTCAACCCGGATGGGATGCTCCTCGGTGGGCGGGAACACGTCGAGGATCCCGCCGCGTACGGCGAACTCGCCGCGCTTGGTCACCAGATCGGTGCGGGCGTACGCGATGTCGGTCAGCCGGGTGGCCACCTCGGCGAGGTCGGCGCTGTCGCCCGGGCGCAGCTCCAGCGGGAGCAGGTCGCCGAGGCCGCGCAGCTGGGGTTGCAGGACCGAGCGGACCGGTGCCACGACGACCCGCAGCGGGCCGTTCTCGGCCGGGTGGGCCAGGCGCCGCAGCACCGCCAGCCGCCGGCCAACCGTGTCGGAGCGGGGCGAGAGCCGCTCGTGCGGCAGCGTCTCCCAGGCCGGGTAGACGGCGACCTGGTCAGCGGGGAGCAGGCAGCCGAGCGCGTCGGCGAGGTCCTCGGCCTCGCGGCTGGTGGCGGTGACGGCGAGCACGGCCCGGGTGGCGCCGGCCGCTCCCCTGCCGGCCTCGCTCATGCTGGCGGTGCGCGTGCCGGCTTCCGGCTCGGCCGCGCCGGTGAGCGCGTCGGCCACCGCGGCGACCACGAACGGCCGCAGCGCCGGCGGCGCGGTGAGGTCGAGCTGGTCCGCTTCCGGGCCGCCGGCCCAGGCCAGGGCGTGCGCCCGGGCCAGTGCGGGGTCGGCGAGGGCGGCTTGGAGGAGGCCGGCGAGCTTCACAACAGTCACATCCCACATCGCGCGCATGCGGCGACGCCCCCGCGCCGCGAGCCGGCGGGGGGTGGTCCTAGCAGGTCCAGCCTACCGGCTCCGCCCAGTAGCAGACGTGGATCTCGTACGTAACGCCGACGACGTCGCGGATGGGGGTGGCTCATGGTGCTTTCCCAGCTCCGCGGCGGCCCGGTGTTCGCTCGCTACAGCGTCAAGACATCGATCCCAGCCTTGGCATACCGGTCTGGGGCGACGGTCAAGACCGGAAGACCAGTGGCCATCGCGCGGACCGCGGCGTGAGTTGCTGGCCAGCCAAGTGCTGGGGCCCATGAAAGCAGCGCATCCAGGTGGGCGGTGCGGATCAGCCCGCTGATGGTGACAGCGCCAGGTGGGGCTGCGGCAACGATGTCGGCCACGTGGTCCGCGACTGCCGGCCGCGCCAGCGTGGCCGTGGTCAGACACAACGCAGGAAGGTCAAGCGTGGGGCCGCCATCAACTGCGCCATGAAACAGACGGGACAGCTCGCGGCGATGGTGTTCGCTGCCTGCGTTGGCCAGGCCCGCAGCCAGCGCCAGATCGTCGAGGATGTATCCGCTCACGCGGCACTGGTCGCCCGGTAAGCGGCCGTAGCATCTATAGCGGCCTGTACAAGAGCCGGCACCGGATCGCGCCCATCCTCTCCGGAGCGCAGCCGTTCGGCTGCGCTATCCAAAAGGGCGGCCACACTTGCCGGAGCCGGGTAGCTGCCTGTCGTGTCGCGTACCCAGGCCAGCGCGGCGGCGTGGGCCGCAAGGACCGCGACCGCCCGGTCGGCGGCGGCGTCCGGTGGGCCGAGCAGGTCGTCTACCAGCGCGTGGGCGCGAGCGCGATCAACGGTGCTCGTCATGGCCTCATCTTATGTGGGGGGCGGCCCGGACTCCTTCGCCACGCTGGTTGGCTACGGCGTGGCGCCGTCAGCCGGTCTCGCCGGCGACGCTGAACGAGCGCAGCCGGTCGACCGCGAGCACCGTCGCGCCGACTGCGAACACCGCCGACATCACCAGCGACACCGGCACGGACACCAGCCCGGTCAGCAGGGGCGTGCCCGCGACCCGGTCGGCGACCGCGACGACGTACTGCTGGATCGACAGCACCCGGGTGCCGGACAGCAGGTTGCCCAGCAGGCCCTCCCAGATCAGCACGTAGAGCAGCCCGAGCAGCACCGGGCGCCGAGTGACCAGGCTCAGGGCAAGGAACAGCGCGCAGTACGCGAGCGCGCCCAGCACCGCGCCGACGGTGACGCCAACCGCGAGGCGTACCGGGCCGGCGACCAGGCCCGCGGCGAACATGGCGGCGCCCACGGTGACCGCGGTGACGCCGACCGCGACGGCCAGCTTGGCCAGGACGATGTCCCGTCGGGGCAGAGGCTTGGCGAGGATGTGCACGAGCGTGCCGTCGTCGATCTCGGCGCCGAGCACCCCGGTGCCGACGATCAGCGCCATGACCGGCAGGACCACGGCGAAGCCGAGGCCGACCAGCACCGGCGGGCCCCAGTCGGATGGCACGGCGCCGAGCGCGTCGGCGAGCAGCGCTAGGCCGACCAGCAGCAACGGCAGCGGGAGCAGCAACAGGAACCGCCGCCGGCCGAACAGGCCCCGGGCGGTGATCCGCGCGATCGTGAGGTTCATGACTCCACCAGGTAGGAGAAGACGCTCTCCAGCGACTCGTCAGCCGGCAGCAGGCGGCGTACCCGGACCTGCTGGTCCCGCGCGATCTTCGGCAGCGCGCGGGTGAACGTGCCGTAGTCGCCGGCGCGGACGGTGAGGCCGGCCCGGTCGAGCTCCACCCCGTTGACCGACGCCTCGCCCATCAGCGCCACCGCCAGCCGCCGGTCATCGCTGGAGTGCACGGTGAACACGTGCGGCCGGTTGGTCATCAGGCGGCGGATCGTGCGGTAGTCGCCCGAGGCGGCGAGCCGCCCGGCCACGATCACCTGCACCGTGCCGGAGACCTGCTCGACCTCCTCGAGGATGTGCGAGCTGAACAGCACGGTGCGGCCCTGCTCGCCCATGTCGTGCAGCAGGTCCATCATCTGCAGCCGCTGCCGCGGGTCCATGCCGTTGAACGGCTCGTCCAGCAGCAGCACGGACGGGGAGTGTACGAGCGCCGCAGCCACCCGGGCGCGCTGGCGCATGCCCTTGGAGTAGGTGTCCATCCGGCGGTGCTGGGCATCGGCCAAGCCAACCAGGTCGATCGCCCAGCGGGCGGCCGGCTCGGGCTGGGCCAGCCGGTGCAGCTTGGCGCTGGCCAGCACGAAGTCCCAGGCGGACAGGAACCCGTGCACGGCCTCCCGCTCGCTGACCAGCCCGAGCTGGGCGTAGATCGCCGGGTTGCGCCAGGCCGGCCGCCCGTCGACGAGCACCTCGCCGCGGGAGGGCGCCAGGAAGCCGGCCATCATGTGCAGCACCGTGGTCTTGCCAGCTCCGTTCGGCCCGAGCAGGCCCGTCACGCCGGGGCCAAGCGTCATGGTCACGTCGTTGACCGCAACCACGTTGCCGTACCAGCGGGAGACGCCCTTGCACTCGACGGAGCCGGCGGCCTCGCTCCGACGCTCGGGACTCATGAGGCCACCTTCCGGTAGCGGAGCAGCAGCGCGACCGTGCAGGCGAAGACGAGAGCGAGGACGGTCACGCCGTAGAGCGGGCCGAAGGCGCCGAGGCCGGCTCCCTCCACGTCGAACAGCCACTCCCCGACCCCGTGGACCACCGTCATCGGGCTCACCAGGCCGGCCAGGTGCTGCGCGGTCTCGCTGCCGGTCAGCGACAGCACCCCGACCACCGGCGTGGGCACCAGGAACGCCGCGACGACCACCGCGGCGGCGACCGCCCGCCGGCTCGCGAGCGACGCGACGAGCAGCGAGAGCGAGCCGAAGACCGCGGCGTAGATGGCCGAGTAGGCCAGGGCCGGCAGCAGGTCGAGCAGCTCGTCCCCTACCGCGCCCAGCCGGTCGACCGAGAACGCGGCGCCGGCGAAGATCAGCGTCTGCGCCCCGGCGAGCAGCAGCCAGAGCGCGGTGACCAGGGCCGCGAGCTTGGCGAGCGGGTAGTCCTCGCGCTCGATCGGCCGGGAGAAGTAGAGCGCGAGCACGCCGCTGCGCAGGTCCCGGGAGACCAGCTCCGGCGCGACGGTGGCACAGAACATGATCAGCAGCAGCCCGTTGCCGTCGGCGAACTCCTCGTACGAGCCCACGGCCTCGCCGGTCTGGGTGCGGATCACGATGAACACCGCGGCGAAGATGGTGATCACCCCGGCCACGAACCAGGGGAAGATCTTCGCCAGCACGCCGCGACCGAGCCCGAACGCGGTGCGCAGGGAGTGCCCGTAGAGCGCGCGGAACGCGTACCCCCGACCGAGCCGGACCCCGGCGTAGCGCTGGTAGCCGATGTCATGGATGACCGACTGCTCAGTGGACACCCGCCACCTCCTGACCTGTCTGCTCCGGCGCTGGCCGTGCCTCGCGGAACAGCTCGGAGATGCGGTGCCGGCGCTGGTCCAGCCGGTGCAGCGGCAGGTCCAGGTCGGCCACTGCGGCGAGGACCACGTCGTAGGTCTCCTCGCCGGCGAGCGGCACGAGCAGCGCCCGGCCGTCCGGCTGCGGGTCCAGGCCCAGCTCACGCAGGCGGGCGGCGAGCCCGTCGACGCCTTCGGTCACCTCGACCGCGAGCACGTCGCGAGCGGTGGTCATGGCGGAGACCTCGGCGGCGCGCAGCAGCCGGCCTGCGTCGATGGCGACGAGCGAGTCGCAGATCCGCTCGACCTCGCCCAGCAGGTGCGAGCAGACCAGGACGGAGATGCCGAACTCGGTGCCGATCCGGTGGATCAGCGCCAGCATCGCCTCCCGGCCGGCCGGGTCCAGCCCGTTGGTCGGCTCGTCGAGCATCAGCAGGTCCGGGTCGTGCACCAGGGCCTGGGCCAGCTTCACCCGCTGCCGCATGCCGGTGGAGTAGCCGCCGATCTGCCGGTACCGCTCCTCGTAGAGGCCGACGTGGCGAAGTGCCTCGGAGGCCCGTTCCCGGGCGGCGGTCCTCGGCAGGCCGCTGATGCGGGCCAGGTGGGTGACGAGCTCGGCGGCGACGAGGTCCGGCGGCAGGCAGTCGTGCTCGGGCATGTAGCCGACCCGCGAGCGGACCTGCTCGGTCTGGGCCACCGGGTCCAGGCCCAGCACCGTGGCCCGGCCGCTGGTGGGCGGCAGCAGGCCCAGCAGGATCTTGATGAGCGTCGACTTACCGGCGCCGTTGGCGCCGACCAGCCCCACGATGCCGGGGGCCACGCCGACCGTCAGCTCGGACAGCGCGGTCACGCCGTTGGCGTAGCGCATGGTGAGCGACTCGGTCGCGATCAGGGTCACCTGTTCACCGTACGGAGGCCGCACCAGGACGGGCATCCGGGTACGCCCCGCAGCAGACCCTGATCTGCGGAGCCTTAATGGGTGCGTAACCCGGCGCCGGCTGCCTGCGCGGACGGTGCTGCGGTTGACTGGTGGCGTGGTTCGACGACTGTTGCGTACCCCGGTCACCTGGGTTGCCCTCGCCCTCCTCGCCGTGGCCGGGGTCTTCGGGCTCTACTGGTTCCAGCCATGGAAGCTGTTCACCAGCAACCAGGTCAGCGACACGGTGCCGATCGTGGCACCGGCGCCCGGAACCGCCGCCCCGTCCGGTCCGGCCGTCCCGAGCGGGCCGGCCACCTCCGCTGTCCCGGCCGGCAACCGCCTGCTCGCCCAGGGCAGCTTCATCACGCACGAGCACGCCACCAGCGGGGACGTCCAGCTGGTGCAGCTCGCCGACGGCCGCCGGCAGCTGGTGCTGCGCAACCTCAGCACCTCTGATGGGCCTGACCTGCGAGTCTGGCTGAGCGACCAGGCGGTGGTCGAGGGGGTCGCCGGCTGGCGGGTCTTTGACGACGGCGCCTGGGTCGAGCTGGCTCGGCTGCGGGGAAACAAGGGCAACCAGGTGTACGACGTACCGGCGGGCGTGGACCTGAGCCGCTACCGAAGCGTGTCGATCTGGTGCAAACGCTTCGCCGTCTCCTTCGGTGCCGCGCCGCTCTCCCCCGCGTGAGGTGGATCCTCCCCCGCGTGGTGGCTCCTCCCCGGGTGAGGTGGCTCCTCCCCGGGTGAGGGCGGCTCCTCCCCGGGTGAGGGCGGCTCCGCACGCGTGCGGCGAGCGCACCGAGGCGCGCCGCCCCGACCGGTCTCGACCGGAGGACACCCGGCTGTAACACTGTGGGCCTGGTTTTCGGTCGAGGGGGTGTCAGTGGTGAACGGCTGGGTGCTGCCGGACGACGTGCTCAAGGAGGCGCCGGTCTACACCCCGCGAGCCCGCGAGCTGGCCGACCTGGAGCTGCTGCTCTCCGGGGCGTACACGCCGCTGACCGGGTTCCTGACCCGCGACGACCTGACCAGCCTGAGCCGGCGGGGACGGCTGACCGACGGCACCAGCTGGTCGGTGCCGGTGACGCTGGAGGCGCCCACCGCCCTGGTGGACCGGCTCGACCTCGACAACCCGCTGCGGCGGGCGCTCATCCTCGCCGATGACGAGGGCGCCCCGATCGCGGCGGTGGACGCGACCGCGGTATGGCCCACCCGGGAGGGGCTGTCCGGGGTCGGCGGCCCGGTCCGCCGCATCGGCGACGGCGGGCAGGGCCCGTTCCAGTGGCTGCGCCGCTCCCCGGCGGAGGTGCGCGAGCTGCTGCCCGCCGGCCGGGTGCTCGGCGTGCTGGCCGACCGGCCCCTGCACCGCCCGCAGCTGGCCCAGATCGCGCACGCCGCCCGTACCCTCGCCGCACATGTGGTGGTGCTGGTCCCGGTCACCGAACCCGGCCCCACCGGCCTGCCCCCGGAGGTGCTGGTCCGGTGCGTCCTCGCGGCGCGGGACCGGATGCCCCCGGCCGTTGTGGTCACGGTGCCGATCGCGCCGCGCGGTGACGAGATCCGCGACGCCCTGATCCGGGCTCGCATCGCCGCCGCGTACGGCGTGACGCACCTGCTCTCCACCGAGGGCACCTTCTCCGGCGGTGGCCTGCGCGTGCTGGTGCCCCGGGAGCTGGCCTACGACGGTCGGGACGGGCAGTGGCGGTGGCGGGACGACATCCCGCCCCGCAACCGGCGCAACGCGCTGACCTCGCAGGAAATTGAGGACCTGCTCGACCGGGGCGCTGCGCTGCCGGAGTGGCACACGCCCCCGGCGGTCGCCCGCGAGCTGGCCCGGGCCCGCCCACCCAGGCGGCACCGCGGCCTCGTGGTGTTCTTCACCGGGCTCTCCGGCTCGGGCAAGTCGACGGTGGCCCGCGGCGTGGCGGACGCGCTGCGGGAGACCGGCGAGCGGAGCATCACGCTGCTCGACGGGGACATTGTCCGGCGCGAGCTGTCGGCCGGCCTCACCTTCTCAAAGGCCGACCGCGACCTGAACATCCGCCGGATCGGCTGGGTGGCCGCGGAGGTCGCCCGGCACGGCGGGGTGGCGATCTGCTGCCCGATCGCCCCCTACGCCCAGGCCCGGGCCACCGCCCGGCAGCTGGCCAGGACTGCTGGCGCTGGCTTCATCCTGGTGTACGTCTCAACGCCGCTCGACGTCTGCGAGCAGCGCGACCGCAAGGGGCTCTACGCCAGGGCGCGCGCCGGGCAGCTCACCGGGATGACCGGCGTGGACGACCCGTACGAGGCGCCCACCGACGCCGAGGTCACGATCGACGGCGCCGCCATGTCGATCCCGGACGCGGTCCACAGTGTGCTCGACCACCTGGCGCACGAGGGCTGGGTCGAGCCGAGACGCGCGGGCTGAGCCGGTCGTGCGACCCGGGCGGGCTGGGCCGGGCGGGGGCCGCGGGCGAGCTGGACCGGGCGGGGGCCGCGGGGGCCGCGGGGGCCGCCGCGGCCTGCGGCGCGGCACCTTGCGCGGGCCAAGGTCTGCGACGATGAGCGGGTGAGCCTTACCCCTCCAGCCGCCGTGACCGAGCGCCCCCGGTGGCAGGTTCTCGTCTCCGTCGCCGTGGCCGTTGTCCTGCTCGCGGTCGTCGGCGCTGTTGTCGGCTGGTACCTGGGCGGCCGGGCCGACCAGGACGACGGGCGCGACACCGGGACCGGGGGCTTCGGCTCGCCAACGCCGAGCGACCCGGCCGCGGCCTGCGGCGGTTTCACCGACGACTTCACCGGCGACGGGGTGGCCACGCAGTGGGAGCGGGTGCGCGACGGCGGGTTCCTGGTCGCCGGCGGCGCGGTCGAGATCGCCGCCGTTGACGGGGCGGACATCTACGAGACCGAGCTGCGCGCGCCGATGCTGCTGCGGGTACCGAAGGGCGACTTCGTCGTGGAGACCGACGTGACTGTCGAGCCCGGGTACTTCTACCAGGGCGCCGGGCTCGTGCTGTGGAACGGCTCGCAGAGCTACGTACGGCTGGAGCGCGGGTACGGCAACGTCGGCGCGATCGTGTTCGAGTACAAGCACGGCGGGCAGCACGTCAAGGTGCGCCCGCCGGACCGCAACAAGCCCGAGGTCATCACCACCGACGCGTCCCGGGTGCAGCTCCAGCTGAGCAAGACGGCGACGTCGGTCACCGCCCGCTGGCGCCCGTACGGCGAGCCCGAGTGGCGCGACGCCGGCACGGTGCAGGTGGCCCTGCCCGACTACACCAAGGTCGGGGTGGCCGCGCTCAACCGGGCCCAGGGCCGGCCGAAGCCGACCCCGCGCACGTTGAGAGCGCGCTTCGAGTACGTGCGGGTCACCTGCCCGCCGGTCTGACCGCGTGACCGCCGGCTCCGGCAACCGGACGCCGAGCCGCCGACCGTGCAGCTGGACCTGGTCGAACATGCTGCCGTGCCGGGTCGTCCCGCTCGGTCGTCGACCGCTCGACCGGCGCAGCCAGGGTCGAGCACATCGACGCCGGTGGCGCCGGCCGCCGGCTCCTGTCGTACCTCGGGGCTACAGTCGCGGGATGACCCACCCGGTGGCTGAAGGGGTGCGGCTCAATGTCCGGCGGTGGCCGGGCGGGCGGCCGGAGTTCCTGCTCGTGCACGGGCTCGCATCAAACGCCCGGCTGTGGGACGAGGTGGCTGCCCGGCTGGCCGCCGCCGGGCACGCGGTGCACGCGCCAGACCTGCGCGGGCATGGGGAGTCCGACGCTCCGCCGGCCGGCTACGACACCGCCACGGCAGCCGCCGACCTGGCCGCGCTCGCCGACGCCGCCGGCCTGTCCCGGTTGGTGGTGGCGGGTCAGTCCTGGGGTGCCAGCGTCGCCGTACACCTTGCCGGGCGCCGCCCCGACCTGGTGGGCGCGCTGGCGCTGGTTGACGGTGGGTGGGGCGACCTTCGCGCCGAGCTCGGCTCGTGGGAGGCGTGCGAGGCCGCGCTGCGCCCACCCGAGCTTGACGGCCTGCCAGTGGCGCGGCTGCGCCGGCAGCTCGCCGAGGCGCACCCCGACTGGTCCGCCGCCGCGGTCGAGGCGACCATAGCCAACCTGCGGGTGCGCCCGGACGGACGGCTGGAGCGCCGCCTCGCGATCCCCCGGCACATGGCGATCGTCCGCAGCATGTGGGAGGACCCGCCGCTGCCCCGGCTGGCCCGGGTCAGGGCGCCCACGCTGCTGGTGCCGGCGCTGCCCGCCGACGCGGAGCGGGCCGCGCGCAAGCGGCGGCAGGTGACCGCCGCAGCAGCGGCACTGGGCGCCCGGGCGACCGTGCGGGAGTATGCCGCCGCAGACCACGACCTGCACGCCCAGCACCCGGTCGAGCTGACCGAGGACCTTCTCGGGCTGGCCGGGCAGGTGAGCACACCGGAGGCCAGGTCATGACCCGGCTGTTGGCCATCATGGGGTCCGGGGAGACGGCCCCGACGATGATCAAGCCACACCGGACGATCTTCGACCGGGCCGGCGGCGGGCAGGCGGTGCTGCTCGACACGCCGTACGGCTTCCAGACCAACGCCGCGGACATCACGGCGTGGGCGGTGGGCTACTTCCGGGCGAGCGTCGGCCGGCGGGTCGAGGTGGTCTCGTGGCGCACGGCTCCGCCGCCAGGGCTCGACCGGGAGCGGGCGCTGGCCACCCTGTACGAGGCGAGCTGGGTGTTCGCCGGCCCCGGCAGCCCGACGTACGCGCTGCGGCAGTGGCATGGCACGCCCGTCCCGGGGCTCCTCGCCGGCAAGCTCAGCCGCGGCGGCGTGGTGGTGTTCGCCAGCGCCGCGGCGCTCACGCTCGGCTCACACACGATCCCTGTCTATGAGATCTACAAGGCAGGGGCCGACCTGCACTGGGCTCCCGGCCTCGATCTCGTCGCTGCTGTGACGGGGCTGCCGGCCGTGGTCATCCCCCACTTCGACAATGCCGAGGGCGGGCACCACGACACCCGCTTCTGCTACCTGGGCGAGACCCGCCTGGCCGCGATGGAGCGGGAGCTGCCCGAGGAGGCGTTCGTGCTCGGGGTCGACGAGCACACCGCGGTGCTGCTCGACCTGGACGCACGCACCGCTTCGGTGGTCGGCAACGGCGGGATGACGATCCGCCGGCGCGGCCGGGCCGCTGCCTACCCGGCCGGCTCCACATTGGACTTCGCGGCCATCGTCGCCAGTGCCCGGTTGCCGGCTGCGGCACCGGCCGCCACGGGGACAGTTCTCACCGGCTCGGGTGCCGGCATGTCGTTGACCGCGTCGCCGCCAGCGGCGGCACCATCCACCCCGCTGGCCGCGGCTTCTCCAGAGGCGCCGGCCACCTCGTTACGCGCCGCAGCTGACCAGTGGGGCGACGAGTTCGCAGCGGCACTCGCCAGGCGGGACGTGCCCGGATGCATCACCGCAGTGCTCGGTCTTGAGCAGACCCTCGTCGACTGGGCCGCCGACACGCTCACCTCAGACGAGGGCGACCATGCCCGGGCGGTTCTGCGGTCGATGGTGGTCCGGCTCGGCGAGCTGGCCGAGCGCGGCGCACGGGACCCGCGTGAGGCGGTCGACCCGTTCGTGACCGCGCTGCTGGAGCTGCGCCGCCGGTCCCGTGCCGCCCGTGACTACCCGACCTCCGACTGGGTCCGGCAGCAGCTCACCGCGGCCGGGGTGGAGGTTCGGGACACGCCTGACGGCACAGTGTGGCGGCTCTCCTCCCCGCCCATTTCGCCCTTGTAGTCATGATCTTGCCATGCTATCGCTGGTGGCAATGTGGATGGCTGGTCGTCCCACAATGTCGAGCCGCCGACGGGAGGTAAGCCCGCCGAGCGGTGAGGTCGGCGGGCTTACTCGTGTGCTACGGGCCGGACAGGCTCAGCAGGCGGTGGTGGCCACGTCAGGCGTTCAGCTTCTTGGCCAGGTTGTCGTCGAGCGCGGCCATGAACTCGTCCGTGGTCAGCCACGGCGCATCCCGGGAGATGAGCAGCGCCAGGTCCTTGGTCATCTGACCGCTCTCCACAGTGGACACGCAGACCTGTTCCAGCGTCTCCGCGAAGTGGGTCACCTCGGGCGTGCCGTCCAGCTTGCCGCGGTGCGCCAGCCCCCTGGTCCAGGCGAAGATCGAGGCGATCGGGTTCGTGGACGTCTTCTCCCCGCGCTGCCAGGCCCGGTAGTGCCGGGTGACTGTGCCGTGCGCCGCCTCGGCCTCGACCGTACGGCCGTCCGGCGTCATCAGCACCGAGGTCATCAGGCCGAGCGAGCCGAAGCCCTGGGCAACCGTGTCCGACTGCACGTCACCGTCGTAGTTCTTGCACGCCCAGACGAAGCCGCCCTCCCACTTGAGGGCCTGGGCCACCATGTCGTCGATCAGCCGGTGCTCGTAGGTGAGCCCGGCCTTGTCGAACTCCCCGGCGAACTCGTTCTCAAAGACCTCCGCGAAGAGATCCTTGAACCGCCCGTCGTACGCCTTGAGGATCGTGTTCTTGGTGGACAGGTAGACCGGGTAGCCGCGGTCCAGGGCGTACCGGAACGAGGCGCGCGCGAAGTCGCGGATCGAGTCGTCGAAGTTGTACATGCCCATAGCGATGCCGCCGGCCGGGAACTTGGCGACCTCCAGCTCCATCGGCGCACCGCCGTCGTCCGGGGTGTACGAGATGGTCACCGTGCCCGGCCCGGGCACCACGAAGTCGGTCGCCTTGTACTGGTCGCCGTGGGCGTGACGGCCGATGACGATCGGCTTGACCCAGCCGGGGACGAGCCGCGGCACGTTCGCCATGATGATCGGCTCGCGGAAGACGACGCCGCCGAGGATGTTACGGATCGTCCCGTTCGGCGACCGCCACATCTTCTTCAGGCCGAACTCGGCGACGCGCGCCTCGTCCGGCGTGATCGTGGCGCACTTGACGCCGACCCCATGGCGCTTGATCGCGTTGGCCGCGTCGACGGTCACCTGGTCGTCGGTGGCGTCCCGGTGCTCTATCGACAGGTCGTAGTGCTCCAGCACGACATCGAGGTACGGCAGGACGAGCTGCTCGCGGATCTGCTTCCAGATGATCCGCGTCATCTCGTCGCCGTCGAGCTCGACGACCGGGTTCGCTACCTTGATCTTCGCCATCTGCCCCGGCGCTCCTTTCAGTTGACCCCGCCAACAGGCCTCGCCAAACAGTACGAGCGTACTGACGGAAGCGGAAGAGGGTGCACTCCCTTCCTACCCACGTCACAGTTGGGCGATGTCCGCCGTGCTCGCCCACCTAGCGGTGGGCCGTGTCCGCCGTGCTCGCCCGCCTCAAAGTTGGGCGATGTCCGCCTGCTTGGCCCGGACCGCCTCGGCAGCCTCCCGCAGGGCGGCCAGCTCCGGCTCGGTCAGGTCGGTCTGCACCACCTCGCGCACCCCCTCGGCGCCGATGGCGGCCTCGACGCCCAGGTAGACGCCTGAGATGCCGTACTCGCCGTCGACCCAGGCGCAGACCGGCATGACGGCGCCGGCGTCCTCGGCGACCGCGCGGGCCATCCGGGCCGCGGCGGCCGACGGCGCGTAGTACGCCGAACCGGTCTTCAGCAGCGCGACCACCTCGGCGCCGCCGTTGCGGGTACGGGTGACCAGCTCCTCGATCTTGTCCGCCGGCAGCAGCTCGGCCAGCGGCTTGCCGTTGACGGTGCACCGCGACGGCACCGGGACCATGGTGTCGCCGTGCGAGCCCAGGGTGAGCGTGCGCACCGAGCGCACCGGCACCGCCAGCATCTCGGCGACGAAGTGGGTGAACCGGGCGGTGTCCAGCATGCCGGCCTGCCCCATGACCCGCTGCCGCGGCAGGCCGGAGGCGAGCTGGGTGAGCGCGGTCATCTCGTCCAGCGGGTTGGACACGACGATGACGACGGCGTTCGGGGCGTACTTGGCGACGTTCTCGGCAATGCTTCGCACGATCTTGGCGTTGACCTCGAGCAGGTCCATCCGGCTCATGCCCGGCTTGCGAGGCAGGCCGGCGGTGATGACCACGACGTCGGAGCCGGCGATGACCTCGTACCCCTCGCCGTTCGTCCCGGTGGTGCGGCCCACCACCTTGGTCTCGAAGCCCTCGATGGGGCGGGACTGGTTGATGTCGAGCGCGATGCCCTCGGGCTTGCCCTCGATGATGTCGGTCAGCACGACGGTCTCGAAGATGTCGTACTCGGCCAGGCGCTGCGCGGTCGTCGAGCCGTAGAAGCCGGCGCCGACGACGGTGACCTTCTTGCCCATGAGAAAGAGACTCCCCGGACGACTGCGGGTGACGACCGCACCTTAGCCTGGCCGCCACCCGCGTCCTTACCCGAGGGTCGCTCGAGGTCAGCACCAGCCGTTGATGGGCCCGTTCACGCCGGTCCACATGAACGCGTCGGTCACCCAGGTGCCGTCGGTCAGCCTGTTCCACAGTGCGGTGGTGCCCCACCGCCCGGTGTGCGTGGTGCCGTTGGCGGAGCAGGCGACGTTGACCGTGGTGCCGTCGTTGACGGTACCGACGACCCCGTAGCCGGTGCCTGGGCCGCTGCGCTTGTTGACGTAGCCGCCGCCGTTGGCGTCGATGATGCCCTGGGTGAAGCCGAGCGCGCCGTAGTTGTAGAGCGCGCCGCCCACGTTCACCCAGGTGGAGCCGTGCAGCGCGTAGCCCTGGTAGGCGGCGCCGCCGTTCATCGGCACCCACTTGCCGAAGTTGTGCCCGGCGATGCCGACGTAGGCGTTGTTCTGCCGCAGCGCGAAGTGCACGTGCCGGCCGTTGGCCGAGCCGCCGCAGGTGACGTCGGTGCCGGTGTAGCCCAGGAACGCGCCCTCACCGACCGGCGCGCCGTTGACGTTGATGTTGCTCCAGAGGTGGTAGTAGTCGGTGGCGTAGCCACGGTCGTGGATGACCCGTAGCCACCCCCGGCACATCGTGTACGCCGTGCCGCCACGCGCCGCGACCACGACCTGGTCGCCACCGGAGAGGTCCAGCGAGCTCCACGGCGTGTTGTAGCCGGACCAGCCGTGCGGGCCACCCCACATGGACCAGCTCTGGCCGACGCCGAACGGCAGCCGCATGCCGGTGCGGTAGTCGCCGAAGGCGAGCGGGGCCACCGGGGCGAACAGCTCCCGCTCCTGGCCCGAGACCAGCGGGGCCGCCGTGGCGAGGCTGGCGAAGCCGGAGTCGCCGTGGAAGGCAAGGCGCCAGCTGCGCCCGTCCCACTGCGCGAGGAAAAGGTCGCCGTGCGGGAAGGCGCCGCGGAACCGTGGGGCTACCACCACGGCGGTGCCGAAGGCCCAGTCGCCGGACCGGCGCGAGACCGTCACCCGGGTGTCGTCCGCCGTAGCTCCGGCGAGGGCCCGGTCGTCACGGGCACGGTCCAGAACCTGAGCCGTGACCATCTCCCGCAGGGCGACTTCGGGATCGACCGGTGCAGATGCGGCGGGGGCGGCCACGACGGGCGGGAGCACGAGGAGCGCTCCAGCGCCGGCAGCCACGAGGATCCTGCTGAGCGCAGACATGTACCGCTCTCCCTTCAGCTGAGAGATAGAGCGATATAACTGTATGCTGCGCCCGCAGGCCTACGCCAGCTGGGAGAACTAGCCGCCGGACAGACCGCCGTCGGCGAGCTGCTCGGCGCGCTCAACCACGTTGGACAGCAGCATCGCCCGGGTCATCGGGCCCACGCCGCCGGGGATCGGGGCGAGGAACCCGGCCACCTCGGCCACCTCCGCGGCCACGTCGCCGGTGTAGCGGCCCTTGCCGTCCTCCCCCACCACGCGGGTGATCCCGACATCGACCACAACGGCGCCCGGCCGGACCATCTCCGGCCCGAGCAGGCCGGGCACGCCAGCGGCGGCCACCACCACGTCAGCGGCGCGGGTGTGCCTGCCAAGATCCCGGGTACGGGTGTGGCACAGCGTGACCGTGGCGTTCTCGGTACGCCGGGTGAACAGCAGGCCGAGCGGGCGGCCGACCGTGGTGCCCCGGCCGATCACCACCACCTCGGCCCCGGCGAGCGGTACGCCGTAGCGGCGCAGCAGCTCCACGATGCCCCGCGGGGTGCACGGCAGCGGGCCCGGGTAGCCGAGCACCAGCCGGCCGAGGTTGACCGGGTGCAGCCCGTCCGCGTCCTTGTCCGGGTCGACCCGCTCCAGCACCCGCTGGGTGTCCAGGTGCCCAGGCAGCGGCAGCTGCACCAGGTAGCCGCGGCAGGCCGGGTCGGCGTTCAGCTCAGCGACGACATCCTCCACCGCGGCCTGGCTCGCGGTGGCGGGCAGCTCCCGCCGGATGGAGGCGATGCCCACCTCGGCGCAGTCGCGGTGCTTGCCGTTGACGTAGGCGCGCGAGGCGGGGTCGTCGCCGACGAGGACCGTGCCGAGCCCCGGCACCAGGCCTCGGTTGGACAGTGCCTTCACCCGCGCCCGCAGGTCATCCTTTATCGCCGCCGCGGTCGCCTTGCCGTCCAGAGTCGTCGCCGTCACGCTACCGATCCTGCCACGCCTCCGGCCGCTACCCGCGGTGAGATCACTGGCGGTCCCGCTCCAGTGCAGGGGGTACGTGTTGGAGCCTTATGCTCTGCACCATCTAACCGAGCAGAGCGCACGGCGCCGACCAGCTCGTTGCTGGACGGTGGCAGGTCACCGGACCGGGCTCTGCTCGCGCAGATGGAGCAGAGCATAAGGTTCGACAACCCCACCCCTGGCCTGGCTGGAAGCCGCCGGCGTACGACGAGGCGGCTACCTGGGCGACGCGCGTCAGGGCTCGACGCGGGCGCCGTACGCGGACGCGAGCAGCACGGCCTGCGCCAGGTCGATGCGGACCCCGGTGACGTCGAGCCCGCGCAGGCCGACGCCCTCCAGGTTGGCACCGCGCAGGTCGGCGTCGCGCAGCTTGGTGTTGTGCAGCCGGGCGTAGCCCAGGTCCGCCCGGGTGAGGTCGGCGCGGCGCAGGTCGGCCTCTGTCAGGTCGGCCTCCCGCAGCCGCAGCCCGGACAGGTCGCAGCCGGTGAGGTCCTGCCCGCGCAGGACCACGTACGACCAGTCGCCGCCGGTGACGTGCAGCGGGCGCAGCTCGCACTCGACGAACTGGCTCCCGGTCAGCTTGCAGTCGTCGAACCGGGCATCGAAGAACACGCAGCGCCGGAACAGGCAGTGCAGGAAGGCGCAGCGGGTGAGCGTGGCCGCGTTGAACCGGCACCCGCTGAGCTCGCAGGAGGTGAACCGGGCGCCGGTGAGCGTCGCCTCGGTCAGGTCCACCTCGACCAGCTCGGTCCGCTCGTACTCCACCCTGGACAGCTCGGCGAGCGACCAGTCCTCGTACGCGATCCGCTCGTCCATCTGCAGCAGGAGTCTCAGTGGAAGAAGTGCCGGGAGCCGGTGAGGTACATGGTGACCCCGGCCTGCGCAGCCGCGGCGACGACCTGCTCGTCGCGCATTGAGCCGCCGGGCTGGACCACGGCCCGCACGCCCGCGTCGGTGAGCACCGCAAGGCCGTCGGCGAAGGGGAAGAACGCGTCGCTCGCCGCGACCGCCCCGGCCGCGCGCTCCGCCCCGGCCCGGGCCACCGCCAGCCGGGCCGAGTCGACCCGGTTCACCTGGCCCATGCCGATGCCGACCGTCGCGCCGTCCGCGGCGAGCAGGATCGCGTTGGACTTGACCGCCCGCACCGCCCGCCAGGCGAACTCGAGGTCGGCGAGGGTGGCCGGGTCCGCCGCCGGCCCGGTCGCCAGCCGCCACCGGGCCGGGTCGTCGCCTTGCGCGCCCAGCCGGTCACTGGTCTGCGTGAGCAGGCCGCCGGAGACCTGCCGCCACTCCACAATGGACGGCTCCCGCGGCGGCGCCTCGATCAGGCGCAGGTTCTTCTTCGCCGCCAGCACGTCCAGCGCGCCATCGGCGAAGGAGGGTGCCACCACGACCTCGGTGAAGATCTCGGCGATCTGCTCGGCGAGCAGCACGGTCACCGGGGCGTTGACGGCGATCACCCCACCGAACGCGGAGACCGGGTCGCAGGCGTGCGCCTTGCGGTGCGCCTGCGCCACGTCCGCGCCGACCGCGATGCCGCACGGGTTGGCGTGCTTGACGATCGCCACGCACGGGGCGGTGAGGTCATGGCAGGCGCGCCAGGCGGCGTCAGCGTCGACGTAGTTGTTGTAGGACATCTCCTTGCCGCCGAGCTGGCGGGCCTGGGCCAGCCCGGCCGGCGCGTGCGGGTCGGCGTAGAGCGCGGCTCGCTGGTGCGGGTTCTCGCCGTAGCGCAGGCTCGCCACCTTGCGCACGGCGAGCCCGCCGAACTCTGGCCACCAGTCCTCCGCCGGCGCCAGCCGCTGGGCGCACCATTCGGCGACGGCCACGTCGTACCCTGCGACGTCCGCGAAGGCACGGGCCGCGAGCGCTCGCCGCTGCGCCAGCGTGCAGCCGCCGGCGGCCACGGCCTCAACAACCACCGGGTACGCCGACGGCGAGGTGACCACGGTGACGCTGGCGTGGTTCTTCGCGGCCGAGCGGACCATCGCCGGACCACCGATGTCGATCTGCTCGACGCACCCGGCATCGGAGGCGCCGGAGCGGACCGTCTCGCGGAACGGGTAGAGGTTGCAGACCAGCAGGTCGAACGGCTCGATGCCGAGCTCGCGCAGCTGGGCGGAGTGGCCCTCGCGGGCGGTGTCGGCGAGCAGGCCGGCGTGCACCGCCGGGTGCAGCGTCTTGACCCGGCCGTCCAGGCACTCCGGGAACCCGGTGACCTCCTCGACCGGCGTGACCGGCAGGCCGTACGACCGGATCGTGGCCGCGGTCGAGCCGGTGGACACCATCGTCACGCCGCCCCGGTGCAGCGCCTGGGCCAGCTCGTCCAGTCCGGTCTTGTCGTACACGCTGACCAGTGCCCGCCGGATCGGGCGGCGACCAGAGCTGGAGCCTGGGGTGCTCATGGGATCGTGACCTTCCGTCCGGTGATGGTCCAGCCCTCACGGACCAGGCGGCCGACGTACTCGACCAGCTGGCGCCGCTCGGCCTCCTTGATGCGTTCGGTGAGCGAGCCCTCGGTGTCGTCGGCGAGCACCGGTACGGCGACCTGGGCGATGATCGGCCCGGTGTCGACACCGGCGTCCACAAAGAACAGCGTCGCCCCGGCGACCTTCACGCCGTACGCCAGCGCGTCGCGCGGCCCGTGGATGCCGGGAAACGCCGGCAGCAGCGAGTTGTGCGTGTTGACGTAGCGGTCGCCGAACCGGTCCAGGAAGACCTTGCCGACCAGCTTGAGGAAGCCGGCGGAGACCACCAGGTCGGGTTCGTGCGCGGCGACGTGACGGGTGAGCGCGCGGTCCCACTCCTCACGTGTCGGGTAGTCGGCCAGCACGTCGACGAAGGTCGGCACGCCCGCGCGAGCGGCGCGGTCCAGCCCGGCGACGCCGGGCCGGTCGGCCCCGACCGCCACCACCCGCGCGCCGTAGGCGGGATCGGCGCCCGCGTCGAGCAGCGCCTGAAGGTTGGTGCCGGAGCCGGAGACCAGCACGACCAGGCGGGCGGGGCCCGCGGGTTGGCTCACCCGCACACGATAGCCAGGCCGCCGCGCCGGCCGCCGCCGCGCCCGCCCCGGTGCCGGGCGCGCCCATCCGGTGCCGGGCGCGCCCATCCGGTGCCGGGCGCGCCCATCCGGTGACGGGCACGCCCACCCGGTATAGGCGCCCACCCCGGAGATGGGCAAGATCAGCCGTTCGGGCAGCAGCGTGTCGCGCATCAGACGCTGACAGAGCTCTACCGGCGTGATTACGCTCCCGGGCGGCCTGCGCCTCCTGCGCCCGGGAGCCTGCACCTGTCGTACGGGAGCTTGCGCCTGTCGCACCATCCCGCATCAGCACCATCTCGCATCAGCACCATCTCGCATCAGACCCGCACCCGCATCAGACCCACCTCAGAAAGGATCCGGTATGCATCCTGGATACCCGCCCCAGCAACCGCCGCAGGTCGACAACAACATGACGATGTCGATCGTTGCGATCTTCTTCTTCTGGCCGCTGGCGATCCCCGCGATCATCAACGCGTCAAAGGTCACCCCACTGCTTCAGCAGGGAAACTACGCCGGCGCGCAGCAGGCGGCGGCCGAGTCCAAGCGGTGGTCCAAGCTTGCGCTCATCATCGGCATCGTGCTCTGGGTGCTGAGCCTGCTCTGCTGCGTCGGGTATGCCGTTGTCGTCGCCGGGTCGACCGCCACATCCTCCTAGTCGATAGGGTGCTCGGGTCGAGGGAGACGGGTGCCGGGCGTACCCGGCCCTCGCCCAGTACCGCAGCGCACGCTGGCCTGGCGTGTCAGCCCCGCCACCTGCGCGGCGCAAGACGACCGCAGAAGGAGTGAGCATGCAGCCCGGCTACCCACCCCCGGGGCAGGACCCGTACGGCCAACCGCCGCAGAACCCGTACGGCCAACCGCCGCCCGGCTATGACCCGTACGCCCAGCCACAGCACCCGCAGTACGGCGACCCGTACGCCCAGCCACAGCAGCCCCAGTACCCCCAGCAGCCCCAGTACGGCGACCCGTACGGCGCGCCAGGCCAGCAGCCTCACTACGGAGCTCCGCAGTACCCGCAGTACGGCGACCCGTACGCCCAGCAGCCCGTCTCTGGCGACCCGTACGCCCAGCAGCCGGTCTCCGGCGACCCGTACGCCCATGCGGCACCCGGCTACCCGCCCCAGCAGTACGGCGGCGGCTACGGCGCCCCGGCTACGCCGTCGAACAACAACTTCGGCATGCTCACCTTGATCTTTGGCGCGCTAGGTTTCCTGCTGGCACTCTGCTGCACGCCACTCGGCCTGCTCAGCTCCATCGTCGGGGTGGTGCTCGGTGTCCTGGGCATGAGGAAGGCACCCGAAGGCTCGACGACCAACCGCAGTATGGTGCTCGCCGGTCTCATCGCTGGCGGGCTCGGCGCCTTCATTGCGATTATCAGATTGGCGTTCTTCGACTCGATGGGCCTGCCCGGATAGCTCAACGGGCCCGCCCGGGCAGTCGATGCCGGTGAGCGCGTCACGGCTCATCCAGGACGGGGCTCCTGGTAGGTGGCCCTGGCCGTCTCCCGAGGAGCCTCGTACGCTGCCCTACCCCGCGGTCAGGGAGGAAGGCGTACCGGTCAGGAACGCAGGAGCGTACGGGCGGCCGCGGCACCGAGGACGGCACCCGCGGCGACCACGCCGGAGCTGATCAGCGCGACCTGCCAGCCGACCGGGCCGACGACCGCCAGCCGACCGGCCCCCAACGGGCCGCCGGAGGCCTGCGCGGCGAGCCCCAGCAGGACCCCGGCGACCGGGCCGGCCAGCCCCGCACCACCGAGCAGCGCCTGCCACGACCCACCATCCGCCGGCCCCGAGCCGCCACCCGCCTGCCCTGACCCGCCCGCCTGCCACCACCTACCTACCTGCCCCGAGCCGCCCCGCTGCCACAGGCCGCCGGCCCGCGACGAGCCACCGGTACCGGAGGGGCCACCGGCCTGCCGCCCGCCGCTAACCCGTCGGATGGCTTCCCGCCGGCCGCCCGCCAGGCGGATGGCGCGCAGCCGCTCACGGGCCAGCAGGGCGCCCGCGGCCAGGCCGGCCAGCAGCGGCGTGCCGAGCAGGACCGCACCGGCTCCCCCGGTCGGCCCGGACGGCAGGGCGGCGACCAGCGGCAGCGCGGGCAGGGCGCCGACCGAGACCTCACTCGTACGCACCATCGAGTCGACACCCAGCGCGAACCCGGGGCCGACCAGGTAGCTGGCTCCCCAGGCGGCCACGTTCGGCGCGTACGCCAGGCAGACCAGGGTCAGCCCGGCCTGCCCGGCCACGCCGGTCCGGTACGACGCCAGCGTCTCCCCGGCGTCCCCGCCGCCAACCGCGACCGCGGTGCCGGCCAGCGCCGCACCCGCGGCCAGCACCAGCAGCGCAGCCACCGCTCCGGTACGCAACCCGTTGCGCACGACCGCCGGCAGCCTGCGGGCGAGCGGCACCCAGGCGCCGGTGGCCCAGAGCGCTCCCGCACCCGCCGCGACGCTGCCGAACGCCCCGAGGACCAGCCCGGCACGCACCGGCGACACATGCAGCGACGGTCCGCCGATGACCGCCGCAACCACCGCTCCGAGCAGGCCGTACCCGCTGCCGACGGCGAGCGCTGCCCGCGCGGCGATGCGTGGTGACCGGCTGTGCCGGGCGCCGATCGCCCGGGTGACGTGCACTCCCGCCCGGACAACCCGCCACACGGCGAGCGCGGCGACGGCCAGCGGGGCGAGGCCCAGCGTGCCGACCGCCGTACGCAGCGGCACGCCGTGGCTGAGCAGCCACGCGGCAAGACCGTACCGGGTGATGTCACCGACCCGGATCGACGGATCCTCGGCCAGCTGGGCGAGGCCTACCGCTCCGGCGACCGGCAGGGCAGAGAGCAGCGCCGCCCACAGCGTGGCGACGGCGGCGGCCACCAGCAGCGGGGCCCGGGCTGGACGGGTAGGCCGGTGGAGCTCCCCCCGCGGCCGAACGGCACCCCTCGGCGCCGCGCTGGCGGGGCGGCGTTGCTCATCCGGGCTGGCAGCCATCGCGCCTACTTTTCCACGGTGTGGCTGCCGCCCGGTGCCGCCACACCAGGACACCTTCGCTAGGATCCGCCCCGCTCGCTCAGCTGCGGGTCATCACCTCACGCATGAGCTGGGCCGTCTCGCTCGGCGTACGCCCCACGCGGACCCCGGCGGCCTCGAGCGCGACCTTCTTCGCCTCGGCCGTGCCCGACGAGCCGGAGATGATGGCGCCCGCGTGCCCCATGGTCCGGCCCGGCGGCGCGGTGAACCCGGCGATGTAGCCGACCACCGGCTTGGTCACCTTGGCCTGGATGAACTCGGCTGCCCGCTCCTCGGCGTCGCCGCCGATCTCGCCGATCATCACGACCGCGTCGGTCTCCGGGTCGTCCTGGAACGCCGCGAGAGCGTCGATGTGCGTCGTCCCGACCACCGGGTCGCCGCCGATGCCGACGCAGGTGGAGAAGCCGATGTCGGAGAGCTCGTACATCATCTGGTAGGTCAGCGTGCCGCTCTTGCTGACCAGGCCGATGCGCCCCGGGCCGGTGATGTCCGCTGGGATGATCCCGGCGTTGGAGGCGGCCGGCGAGGCGATGCCGGGGCAGTTCGGCCCGATGATGCGGGTACGACCGCCGGTCGCGACCGCGTGCGCCCAGAAGCCGGCCGTGTCGTGGACCGGGATGCCCTCGGTGATCACGACGGCCAGGCCGATGCCCGCGTCGACCGCCTCCACAACGGCGGACTTGGCGAACCTCGGCGGTACGAAGACAACAGTGGTGTCGGCGCCGGTCGCGGCCATGGCCTCGGCGACCGAGTTGAAGACGGGCACCGCCGTACCCTCGAAGTCCACCTGCCGGCCGCCCTTGCCGGGGGTGACCCCGCCGACCACGTGCGTGCCCGCGCGCAGCATCCGCCGGGTGTGCTTCGACCCCTCCGACCCGGTCATGCCCTGCACGATGACCTTCGAGTCCTTGGTGAGCCAGATCGCCATCGTCAGACCCCCGCCGCCAGCTCCGCCGCCCGCCGCGCGGCACCGTCCATTGTGTCCACGTGCTCAAGGCGGGCCAGCTCCGGGCGCCCGCGTGCCGCGTCGAGGATCCGCAGGCCCTCTTCGGCGTTGTTGCCGTCGAGGCGCACCACGAGTGGCCGGTCGACGGTCTCCCCGCGCTCGGCGAGCAGGCCGAGCGCCTTCACGATGCCGTTGGCCACCTCGTCGCACGCGGTGATGCCGCCGAACACGTTGACGAAGACGCTCTTCACCGCCGGGTCGGAGAGCACGATCTCCAGCCCGTCCGCCATCACCGCCGCGGACGCGCCGCCGCCGATGTCGAGGAAGTTCGCCGGGCGTACGCCGCCGTACTGCTCGCCCGCGTACGCCACCACGTCGAGCGTTGACATGACCAGGCCCGCGCCGTTGCCGATGATGCCGACCTCGCCGTCGAGCTTGACGTAGTTGAGGTCCTTCTCCTTGGCCAGCTGCTCCAGCGGGTCGACCGCTGCGGTGTCCTCGAACGCCTCGTGGTCGGGGTGGCGGAAGTCGGCGTTGCCGTCGAGCGTCACCTTGGCGTCCAGGCACAGCACGGTGCCGTCGGTCGTCTTGGCGAGCGGGTTCACCTCGACCAGGGTCGCGTCCTCGGCCACGAACGCCTGCCACAGCCGTACCGCGATGTCGACCACCTGGTCGGCCACCTCCGCGGGGAACCCGGCCTGGGCGACGATCTCCCGCGCGGTCGCCTCGTCCACGCCCCGGCCGGCGTCGATCGGCATCCGCGCCACCTTCTCCGGGGTCTGCGCGGCCACCTGCTCGATGTCCATGCCGCCCGCGACGCTGGCGATGGCGAGGAACGTCCGGTTGGCCCGGTCCAGCAGGTAGGAGAAGTAGTACTCCTCCGTGATGTCCGCCGTGACGGTGAGCATGACCCGGTGGACGGTGTGGCCCTTGATGTCCATGCCGAGGATGTCCGCGGCCCGCGCCTGCGCCTCCTCGGGGCGCTCGGCCAGCTTCACCCCGCCGGCTTTGCCCCGGCCACCCGTCTTCACCTGAGCCTTGACAACCACCCGCCCGCCCAGCCGCTCCGCGATCGCGCGGGCCTCCTCCGGGGTGGTGGCGACGCCCCCGCCGAGCACGGGCAGACCGTGCCGGGCGAACAGCTCGCGCCCCTGGTACTCGTACAGGTCCACGTATTACCTCTTAGGTCTGACCGCCGTCCGCGGATGGACGGCCTCGGCCGCAGCCTAGCGAGGCCGGCACCGGCGGCAACCGACCGGGTGCACCGGGTTGCCGAACCGGCGCGGACGGTCAGGCCCAGGCGGTCAGCCGCGAGATCTCAGGAGACGGGTGTCGCGACGTTGCCCTGGACCCAGTCGACGATCGAGCGCGTGGTCGCGCCGGGCGTGAAGATCTTGGCGACGCCGAGGCGCTCCAGCTCCGGGATGTCCGCATCCGGGATGATCCCGCCACCGAAGACCACGACGTCGGCCGCACCCCGCTCGCGGAGCAGCTCGATGACGCGCCGGAAGAGCGTCATGTGCGCACCGGAGAGCACGGAGAGCCCCACCGCGTCCGCGTCCTCCTGGATCGCGGTCTCGACGATCTGCTCGGGGGTCTGGTGCAGGCCGGTATAGATGACTTCCATCCCGGCGTCGCGCAGCGCCCGCGCCACGACCTTGGCGCCGCGGTCGTGGCCGTCCAGACCGGGTTTTGCCACGACGACCCGGATTCGAGAGCTCATCGCTGCCGTCCCCTCCTGTGGCCATATGGATGCCAGACGAAACGTTAGCTCCTTTCCCCGGTGCGACACAGCAGCCCCGATCCATGACGGAAACAGTCACAAGAAACTACTCCAGGTGATCATATCGACCACCATTTGGCCGACAAAAGGTGTCGAACACGGACACTACACAACGGACGCTCGCACTCTGCGTCCGATTATTTGACGAGGCGGCTTGTGAGATCAGCTGGAAGTTGGCTACCGTGTCCCCGCGGTTGTTTGCCGTGCACCAGAAGGACGACAACCCCCAGTCCTGACTACGGAGGGTGTGCGTGGAACACCGACCCCCCACCGGCCGCTATCGCGGGCGTCGCAGGGTCTGTACCCCGCCCCGCAGCCGGTACGCCGCGGTTGTGACGACTGCGGTCGTCGGCGCGGGCGTGGTTGCCCTCGGTGCCGGCGCCGCGGTGCCGGACGCGAAGGTCGGCCCGACGCCGTACGCGCTGGACTCCGCCGACCTGAGGCGCGCGCTCGACGCCGACCGGGCATCGCGCGACCACCGCAGCGGACCCGCCACGTCCATGGGGCAGCCCGCCCCGGACGTGTGGCTGCTCCCGGTCCGGGACTACAACCTGGCCTCGACGTTCGGTCCCCGTTGGGGGCGCCTGCACGCCGGTGTCGACTTAGGCAAGCCAGAGGGCGCGCCCTACTACGCCGCACACGCGGGCACCGTCGTGCTCGCCCGCTGGAACAGCGGGTACGGCTACTGCATCATCATCGACCACGGCAACGGCGTCGAGACGGTCTACGGCCACTCCTCCAGGATCCTTGTCCGGGAGGGCCAGCAGGTGCAGGCCGGCGACCTGATCGGCCTGATCGGCAACACCGGCTACTCCTTCGGTCCGCACCTGCACTTCGAGGTCCACATCAACGGCTCCCCCACGGATCCGGTGACCTGGCTGCGCCAGCGCGGCGTGGACATCCGCCGCCAGACAGACGCGATCTACAGCTAGCGGACATTCCGCCGCCCCCTCCAACCGCCCGCGACGTGCCCGTCCGGGCGGTTTCTGTTGGTCTCCAGCGCCCGATTGTGGAGCGCCTCACAGTCCTGCTTGAGATCTGCATCACAGCCGGTCCCCGTCGCGTTACCGGTCGGTAGCTCATAATCCGGGCGAACCAGAGGTCCCCGGCAGTGCCACACGCGGCTCACCTGCCCCCCGTGAAACACCCGCACGCTGCTGACACGCCAGCATGAACGGTCCGTGTCAACCAGCCGACGGGGGTCCATCCGTGCAGGAGAGCACGTCGAACGACAACCATCCAGCCGGCCGCGTCCGGGAGGCCGGGAGCCGTACCAGGCTCTCGGCCCGCCTCACCGGACGCGGCCGGTACATATCGTGCGGGGCCGCCGCCTTCCTCGGCGTCAGCCTCGCCACCGGGGCACTGCTCACCGCAGACCAGCCACGGTCTGCCACCTCAGCGCAGGCCGGGCAGGGGGTCGCGGCCAACGCCGCCGACCTCGACCTCACCGGCCTTGCCGAACAGGCCGAACGCGCCGAACGGGAAGAGCTGGCCGAGCGCGCCGAGCGCTCAGCCCGCACCGCGCCAGGGCCGCTGGCACCGGCTCCAGCCATACCGCCTCCAGCCGTCCCGAAGCCGAAGGCGACCACCAGCCGGGCGCCGGCACCCGTACCACCGAAGCCCAGGCCGCCGGCGTGGGCCCACCCGATGCCCGGGGCCGAGGTCACCTCGTGCTACGGCATACGGTGGGGCTCGATGCACGAGGGGGTCGACCTGTCCATGCCGTACGGGACGCCGATCCGTGCCGTTGGCGCCGGGACCGTGGTGAGCAGCGGCTGGAACGGTGGCTACGGCATCTCCGTGGTCGTCGACCACGGCAACGGCTACCTCAGCCACTACGCGCACATGTCCGACGCCGCCGTGTGGCAGGGACGCCGGGTCGGGCCCGGCCAGGTGCTGGGCTACGAGGGCAGCACCGGCAGCTCGACCGGCCCGCACCTGCACTTCGAGGTGCACCGCGGCCTGTGGAACGCGGTCGAGCCGGTGCGTTGGCTACGCGCCCGAGGCGTCGAGATCGGCGGCTGCTGAGCAGACCCCGCCCGACGGAGGAACGCGGCCGGCCCGCAGCTCTTGCGGGCCGGCCGACTCACCACAGGGGCCGCCTCGCCGGCGCGGCTGAGGGACGTCAGGACGATGGATGGGGCCGCGGTCGCGCGGGCGCCAGCGTCATGCGGGCCGCGGTAGGACCTCAGCGTCACCTGAGGGTGAATGCCCGCTTGTCCTCACTGACGGAGATATCGAAGGCGTCCGTGCTCGCGTAGGTCGGCTGCTGACCGAATGTCGCCTGGCTCATTCCCCACCTCCATCGCCCCTGCAGTCTCAGTCCAGGGTGACCGGCGCGGTCCAGGCGGCGGTCCAGTCGGCCCGGCCGACCTCACCGTTGACCGGCAGGTCCTTCTGCGCCTGGAACTTGCGGCACACATCGGCGGAGAGCACGCCGTACTCGCCGTCCACCCCGAGCATGTCGCCGTTCCTGTCCTTCCAGCCACGGTCGCGCATCCGCTGCTGCCAGCGTCTGATGTCCTCGCCCTGCATCTCCCGCGCGCCTGGCGTGTACCGGAAGATCCGGCCGGGCCACGGGGGCGCCACCGGCGGGCCGCCGAGCGGTGCGCCGGTGATGTCCCGGTACCGGTAGGCGGCGAAGCTGGGGCGGCCCCAGTACCCGTACGTGATGACCCGGTGGACCGGACCGTACGTGGTCGGGTTGGTCGGGCCGTGCTGCTCGTAGGCCCAGTACCTGGTCCTGCCGGCGTCCGTCCAGCCGGCGAAGAGCACTACGTGCCCGTTCGGACCGTCGCTCCCCTCGCCGAGGAAGCCAACCGCGTCGCCGGGCTCCAGCTGGTCCTTTGGGATCTTCAACGCCAGGCCGGAGGAGACCAGGGTCACCGTGGACAGCCCACCCCAGAACCCGTGGCCGACCGAGTCAGGGACGTTCCAGCACATCGAGACAAACCCAGAACAGTCGGTACGCCAGCCGTTGTGCAGTCTCCCCATGTTGTATGGCACCGTGCGTTCACGCCAGAGAGTGGCGGCCCGGCGCAGCACCTCATCGCGCCCAATCCTCATGACGGGAAGGTACGCCGCCATACCACCCGCAGTGCCGCCCTGTTGGAAATCCGTCACCGAAAGTAAGAACACCGCTAGCGCGAGTGGGGCGCTCCAGCTCAGAGCTTCTCGATGGGGGCGTGCCGGAGCACGATCCAGATCACCTGGTCGCCGAAGTCGACCTGGGCCTGTGCCCGGGCGCCGTACCCCTCGACGGAGAGCACCCGGCCCATGCCGTACCGCTGGTGGTTGACCCGGTCTCCAGGGGACAGGCTGGGCACCTGCTTCAGCTCGCTGGCGGTGGTCAGCCCGGTCGCCGGCACGCCGAGCCGCTCGGCCAGGCGCGCGGCGCGCGGCGTACCCCCGGATGCCTTGCCACCGACCCCGCCGCCACTGCCCGACCAGGAGGTGTACGCCGTCTCGGTGCGCTCCCACCGGACCAGGTCCGGGGGCAGCTCCTCCAGGAACCGGGACGGGGGGTTGTACTGCGGCTGCCCCCAGGCGCCCCGGGTGACCGCCCGGGAGATGTAGAGCCGCTGCCGGGCGCGGGTGATGCCGACGTAGGCCAGCCGGCGCTCCTCCTCCAGCTCGCGCTTGTCACCGAGCGAGCGCAGGTGCGGAAAGACCCCGTCCTCCAGGCCGGTCAGGAAGACGACCGGGAACTCCAGCCCCTTGGCGGTGTGCAGGGTCATCAGCGTGACCACGCCCTGCGGCTCGGCGTCCGCCCCGTCCAGGCCAGGTCCCGCGGTGCCGGGTGCGTCCGGCACCTCGTCCGCGTCGGCGACGAGGGCCACTTGCTCCAGGAAGCCGGCGAGGGTGGCGGTCTCGTCCAGGCTCGCCGCCCGTTCGGTGTACTCCCGGGCCACGCTGACCAGCTCCTGAAGGTTCTCCACCCGGCCGGCGTCCTGCGGGTCCAGGCTCTCCTCCAGCTCGACCAGGTAGCCCGAGCGCTGCAGCGCGGCCTCCAGCACCTCCTCGGGCGCGGCGGTCCCGGCCAGCTCGCGCACCCCGTCCAGCAGGGCTACGAAGTCCGCGATGGCGTTCGCCGCCCGGCTCGAGATGCCCGGTGCGTCCACCGCCCGGCGCAGGGCCGCGCTGAACGAGATGCGGTCCCGGGCGGACAGCGCCTCCACGCACGCCTGGGCCCGGTCCCCGATGCCGCGGCGCGGGGTGTTGAGGATGCGCCGGATGCTCACCGTGTCGTCGGGGTTGGCCACGGCCCGCAGGTACGCCAGCGCGTCGCGGACCTCCTTGCGCTCGTAGAACCGCACCCCGCCGACCACCTTGTAGGGCAGCCCGACCCGGATGAACACCTCCTCGAAGACCCGGGACTGGGCGTTGGTGCGGTAGAACACCGCCACGTCGCACGGGCGCGCCTCGCCCGTGTCGCCCAGCCGGTCGATCTCCCGGGCCACCCAGTCCGCCTCGGCGTGCTCGGTGTCGGCGACGTACCCCACGATCTGCTCGCCGAGGCCGGCGTCGGTCCACAGCCGCTTGGGCTTGCGCTCGGTGTTGCGGTCGATGACCTGGTTGGCGGCGGTGAGGATGGTCTGGGTGGAGCGGTAGTTCTGCTCCAGCAGGATGGTCTTCGCGTTCGGGTAGTCGCGCTCGAACTCCATGATGTTGCGGATGGTCGCGCCGCGGAACGCGTAGATCGACTGGTCGGCGTCGCCGACCACGCACAGCTCGGCCGGTGGCGGCTCGGTCGCCGTTGGCGGGCCCACCAGCTCCTTGATCAGGGCGTACTGCGCGTGGTTGGTGTCCTGGTACTCGTCGACGAGCACGTGCCGGAAGCGGCGCCGGTAGGTTTCGGCGACCTCCGGCTTGGCCTGGAGCAGGTGGACCGTCGCCATGATCAGGTCGTCGAAGTCGAGCGCCTGCGACTCGCGCAGCCGCCGCTGGTAGAGCGGGTACGCCTCGGCGACCACCCGTTCGTTCGGGCCCTTTGCCCGGCCGGCGAAGTCCTCCGGGTCGACCAGCTCGTTCTTGAGGTTCGACACCTGCGCCGTGAGCCACCGCGCCGGGTAGCGCTTGGGGTCGAGGTCCAGCTCCCGGGCGATGAGCTGCATGAGCCGGCGGGAGTCGTCCTGGTCGTAGATCGAGAACGTCGACCTCAGGCCGGCCTGCTCGTGCTCGGCGCGCAGGATCCGGACGCAGGCGGAGTGGAACGTGGACACCCACATGAACCGGGCCCGCCCGCCCACCAGGTGGACGACCCGCTCCTTCATCTCCCCGGCGGCCTTGTTCGTGAAGGTGATCGCGATGATCTCGCCGGGGTGCACCTCCCTAGCCGCGAGCAGGTAGGCGATGCGGTGCGTGAGCACCCGCGTCTTGCCCGAGCCGGCCCCCGCGACGATCAGCAACGGCGGCCCGGCGTGCGTGACCGCCGCGCGCTGCGGGTCGTTGAGGCCGCGCAGCAGCTCCTCCGGGTCGGTGGTCAGGCGCCGCCCGCCGGGGTGCCGGGCTGGCGCCTCCTTCAGCGGTGGCGGTTCGAACAGAGCGTGCATGGCACGGCGAGTCTATGTCCCGGGCACCGGTGCGGCACCGACCCCAGCCCCGCGCGCCGCAGGCCGCCGCGCGCCGGAGGGGTTCCTGACCGCCGGGGATCATCTTTCCCGCCGCGTGGGTCTGGCGCGATGCGGATCGTAGGTGAACGATGACGGAAGTTCGCATTCGCATGGGCCAAAGGAGGACCCTTCGAATGACCCGTAACCGGTTGAAGATCCTGCGCCATCTCGCCGTACCTGCGCTGGCGGTCGCGGTCGTGGCCGCGCTGCCCATCGGCGGCGGCCCGAGCTCGGGCCCGGCCGCCCCGCAGGCGTGGACGCCGATGACGCCAGTCTCCGTGACATATGACGCCAGCGTGCCGGCCAGCGCCGTCGCCCGCGGGCACCTGCTCGGCTTCAACGACTTCCACGGCGCGATCGACGCACCCGTCGGCAGCGGCGGGCTGGTCAACGGCACCCCGGCCGGCGGGGTGGAGTTCCTGACCACATGGGTAAAGCGCCTGCGCACGCAGGCGCAGGGCACCGGCGCCGAGGTGCTCACCGTCGGGGCAGGCGACCTGATCGGGGCCACCCCCCTGGTCAGCGCCGCGTTCCACGACGAGCCCACGATCGAGGCGATGAACCTGCTCGGCATGAACATCTCCTCCGTGGGCAACCACGAGTTCGACGAGGGTACGGGCGAGCTGCGGCGGATGCAGAACGGCGGCTGCCACCCGGTGGACGGCTGCCAGGACGGCGACGGGTTCGCGGGGGCCGACTTCCGCTACCTGGCGGCCAACGTGGTGCGCAAGAGTGACGGCCTGCCCATGCTGGCGCCGTTCGACGTCAGGATCATCAACGGCGTGCCGGTCGGCTTCGTCGGCATGACGCTGGAGGGCACGCCGACGATCGTGAACCCGGCCGGCATCTCGACGGTGACCTTCAAGGACGAGATCGAGACCGCCAACAAGTGGGCCGGCTTCCTGCGCGTCTTCGGCGTCAGGTCCCTGGTGCTGCTGATCCACGAGGGCGGCAGCCAGCAGGCCACGCCGCCCGCGGTGCCGGACATCTCGTCCTGCGCCAACTTCGCCGGTGCGATCACCGACATCGTGGCCGGCCTGCGGCCCGAGTACGGCGTCGTGGTCTCCGGCCACACGCACCGCTTCTACTCCTGCGCCCTGCCCAACTCCTCGGGGGCCAGCTCGGTCGTCACCAGCGCCGGGTCCAACGGCACCCTGGTGACCGACCTGTCGTTCACGCTCGACAAGCGGACCAGGACGTTTGCCAGCGTCAGCGCCCGCAACGTGATCGTGGAGAACGGCGTACGGCTGCCGGACGGCTCCTGGGCGCGCGACGCGAGCGGCAACTTCATCCGCAACCCGGACCTGGTCGACCCGGCGGCGAAGGCGCTGGCCGACAAGTACCGGACCGCCGTGGCGCCGATCGCCAACCGGGTCGTCGGCACGATCACGACGGACATCGTGCGCGACGCCCGGCCCAACGGGGAAAGCCCGCTCGGTGACGTGATCGCCGACGCGCAGCTGGCGTACACCGGGTCGGCCGGGGCGCAGATCGCACTGATGAACCCGGGTGGCATCCGGGCGTCGCTGTCCTACGCGTTCTCCCCGGGCGGGGAGGCGCCGGGCCAGGTCACCTACGGCGAGTGCTTCACCGTGCAGCCGTTCAACAACCTGGTGGTGACACAGACCCTGACCGGTGCCCAGCTCAAGGAGGTGCTCGAGCAGCAGTTCCCGGGCTTCGCCGGGCAGTTCGCGCAGCGGATCCTGCAGCCGTCGGCGGGCTTCACCTACTCCTACGACACCACCCAGCCGGCCGGCTCCCGGGTGTCCAACATGGCGCTGCACGGCACGCCGATCGACCCGGCGGGCACGTACCGGGTCACCACGAACGACTTCCTCGCCAACGGCGGGGACGGGTTCACCAAGCTCATCGCCGGCACGGCGCGGGTGACCGCGCCCGGGTTCGACGTTGACGCGCTCGTCGCACACCTCGGCGCCGGCCCGGTCAGCCCGGGCCCTGCCGACCGCATCACCAAGATCGCATAAAGCACCTCAGCGGGCGCCACGACGGCCGGCCAGTGGGTTGGCCGTCGTGGCGACCGCCGCTAAGGTGAGAGCCGTGGCGTGTGCGTACTTCTTCTACGGCTCCGGGAGTCCCGCAGCCGTAGGTCGCGCCTGATCTTCGACCTATCGCCCCGGGGCTCTCGAGAGCCCGGGGCTTTCGCGCTCCCCGGACCCCTCGAAAGACCCGCGGTGAACCACCCCCCGAGGAGTTTCCGATGACCACACCCACCGCAACCGTGACCGCGACTGACACGGACCCGGACACGGCGGCGCACATCGCCGCCCTGCGGGCCCGCATCGACGAGATCGACGCCACCCTGATCGCGCTGTGGCAGGAGCGCGCGGCGCTCTCCAAGCAGGTGGGCGCGACCCGGGTAGCCACCGGCGGCACCCGGCTCGTCCTCTCCCGGGAACGGGAGATCCTGGACCGGTTCCGGGCCCAGCTCGGAGCCGACGGCACCCAGCTGGCCCTGCTGCTGCTGCGGGCCGGTCGCGGCCCGCTCTAGCCCATCCGCCCCGTCGCCCTACGCCCATCCCCTTACGCCCATCCCCTTACGCCCATCGCCTTACGCATCCGCCCGTCGCCTTGTCCCACCTCGCCTTACTTCGCCCACCAGCCCACCGCAGCCAGCACCGCACGCTGAAGGCGGCCGGCCGGCTCACCCGCGCCATACCGGGTACGAGCCGGCCGGCCGCCGCGCCGGGACCGGCCGGCCGTCGCGCCGGGACCGGCCAGCCGTCGCGCCACGGGTACGGGAGCAGCGGCGCGCCCGGTAGTCTCGGTCGGCGTGAGCTTCCCGCCCTCCGCGCCACCGTTGGCGGATGTGGCGCGCGTGCTCTGCGTCTTCGCCCACCCGGATGACGTGGACTTCGGCTCCGCGGGCACCGTCGCCCGATGGGTCGCCGAGGGGCTGGACGTGGCGTACCTGCTGGTCACCCGGGGTGAGGCGGGCGGCTTCGACGACACCCCTCGCGAGCAGGTCCCGATCATCCGGGAGGCCGAGCAGCGCGCGGCCGCGGCGGCCATCGGCGTCGAGCAGGTGCAGTTCCTCAACGGGTACGCCGACGGCACGCTCGCGCCGACCCTGACCCTGCGCCGGGACATCGCCGGGGCGATCCGCCGGTTCCGGCCGGACCGGGTGCTCACCAACTCGCCGCTGCGCCGGTGGGAGCGCCTGGCCGGCCCGAGCCACCCGGACCACCTCGCGGTCGGGGAGGCCACCACGTGCGCGGTCTACCCCGACTCGCGCAACCCGTTCGCCTTCCCCGAGCTGGGCGCGGCCGGTCTTGCCCCCTGGCAGGTCCGGGAGGTCTGGTACTCCGGCGGGCCCAGCCCGGACCACGCCGTCGACGTCACCGGCACGTACCCGCGCAAGCTGGCCGCCCTGCGCGCGCACGCCTCGCAGACGTCGCACTTCGACCTCGAAGGCGTGCTGCGGCCCCGGATGGAGGAGGCCGCCGTTGCGGCCGGGCTGCCCGCCGGCCTGGTCGCCGAGGCGTTCACGGTCATCCGTACCGGGTGACCCCATGCCGGATCGACCAGACCGGTGAGACCAGGCAGGGTCAGACCAGGCGGCGGTCGGCGGCCCAGCGGGAGAGCTCGTACCGGTTGGACATCTGGAGCTTGCGCAGCACGTTGGACACGTGGGTCTCGACCGTCTTGATCGAGATGAACAGCTCCTTCGCGATCTCCTTGTACGCGTACCCACGCGCCAGCAGCCGCAGCACCTCCCGCTCCCGGTTGGTCAGCTGGTCCAGCTCAGGGTCGGTGACCGGCGTGTCCGGGCGGGCCGCGAACGCGTCCAGCACGAACCCGGCCAGCCGCGGGCTGAACACGGCATCCCCGTCGGCCACCCGGCGGATCGCCTCGACCAGCTCGTCCGGGGAGATGGTCTTGGTCACGTAGCCCCGGGCACCGGCGCGGATCAGCCCGATCACGTCCTCGGCGGCGTCGGAGACGGACAGCGCGAGGAACCGGACCTGGGGGTGGGTACGGCGGACCGCGTCCAGCACCGCGCGCCCTCCGCCGTCCGGCATGTGCACGTCCAGCAGCACCACGTCCGGCTCGCGCAGGGCGATCTGGGTTATCGCCTCGGCCACGGTGCTCGCCTCACCGACCACGTCGACCTGCGTGCCTGGTCCCTCCGCACCAGGCGCCGCTGTGCCGGGCATGGCCGCGCCCCGGCGGGACAGCTCGGCCCGCACGCCCGCCCGGAACATCGCATGGTCGTCGACGAGAAAGACCCGCAGGCGGCGCTCGTCACTCATGTCGTTCCTCCATCTCCGAGCCGTTCCTCCGTGCCGGCGCGGACCGGCAGGGACAACCGGACCTCCGTGCCGGCACCCGGCTCGCTGCGGATCTCCGCGCTGCCACCGTGCCGGCGCATACGGCCAAGTATCGAACCTCGTACGCCGTGCCGGTGCCCGTCCACGGTGGACGGGTCGAACCCCACGCCGCGGTCCCGTACGAAGACGCTGACCTGCTCCGGCTCGACCTCGGCGTAGAGCGACACCGTTCGCACCTTCGCGTGCCGGGCGGCGTTCACCATGGCCTCCCGGGCCGCCGCCACCAGCGCCGCGACGCGCGCGTCGACCGCGTGGTCGCCGACCATGACCGTCTCCACCGTGATGGCGTACGTGTCCTCGACCTCCGCCGCGGCCTCCTCGAGCGCGGCGGCGAGCCGCTCGGCCGGCGACCCGGTCGGCTTGTAGAGCCAGTTCCGCAGGCTGCGCTCCTGGCCGCGGGCCAGCCGCTGCACCGCCTTGGCGTCGGCCGCGTTGCGCTGGATCAGCGCGAGCGTGTGCAGCACCTGGTCGTGCACCATGGCGGCGAGCTCGGCCCGCTCCTGCTCCCGGATGCGCGCCTCCCGCTCGGTGCGCAGCTGGCCGAAGATCCGCCAGAGCATGGGCGAGACGACCAGGCCGACGCCGGTCAGCGCGGCGAGCGCGACCAGCGCGCCGGTCAGGATCGCGGGGACTCCGGCGTCGCGGACCGGCGAGAAGACCACGATCAGCCCGATGGTGCCGACCGCGACCAGCAGCCCACCGCCGATGAAGCGCAGCAGGTAACCGCGCCGGTCACTCTCCGCGAGCACCCGACCGAGCCAGGGCGGCTGTGGAAGCGCCTCGCTCCACCGCTGCCGGCGCGCCGGGTGGGCCTGGTGCCAGATGATGCCGGCGCCGGCCGCGATGAGCGCGACCAGCCAGCCCTGCACCGCGTTGAACCCGCCCCAGCCGGCCAGCGACTGGACCAGCAGGACCCCGGCGCCGATAGCGGCGAACGGCAGCAGCTCGGCCAGGTCCCGCCGGGGTGGCTTGGCCAGCAGGCCCGGCGGCTGCTGCACCGGCAGGACGGCCCAGAACGCCGCGTAGATCAGCGCGCCGAGCCCGTTGAACGCCAGCAGGACGACGAACCCGATCCGCACCGCGACCGTGGACAGGTCGAGGTGCGCCGCGATGCCGGAGGCGACGCCGGCGAGGAACCGGTCGTCGAGCCTGCGGTAGAGGCGGCGTGGCAGGGCCGGCGGCGGGGTGGTGATGATCTCTCCTGACGTCATGGGCGCCCGTACGGCAGGCGCCAACCCGATCGTCACACGCTGCCCGCACCAGCGGCCACGGGGACGACCCGGAGTTTGCGGAGCGGAATATCAGGGACCGGTCAGGGTGCCTGCCTGAGGCAGATCGCGCAGCTCACGGCGAGGATTTGGATATGACGAACGACGCCGGGCAGGCCAACGACGCCAGGCGGGACCCGGCCGTCGCCGGCCAGGACGGTCCCGTCCGCGACGCTGCGCCCCCGCCCCCGCCCCCGCCCGAGGAGCCTCTCGCGGACACCCTGGGGCGGCCCACCGGGCCCCTCCAGGACGACGAACCACCCACCGAGCCGATCGACACCACACCGCCGCCGGTCACCGCACCACCGTTCACGACGCCCCCCGGCTGGGAGCCACCACCCATGGCATCTCCCGGCACGGCCTCGCCTGGCACGGCCCCACCCGGAATGGAACCACCAGGCACAGCGCCGCCGTTCGCAACCGCCGGCCAGCCGCCCTGGACGGAGCCGCCGGTCACGCCCCTGGGCACGTTCACCGCCCGGTATGGCCTGGTACGGCCGGCAGCGGGCCGCCAGCTCGCCGGGGTGTGCGCCGCGGTCGGGCGAGCCACGAACACCGACCCCGTGCTGTGGCGGGTGCTGTTCGCCGTGCTCACCCTCTTCGGCGGCATCGGCCTGCTCGCCTACCTCGTCGGCTGGCTGGTGATCCCGGCCGAGGGGGACACCGGGTCTCCGGTGGAGGCGCTGGCCGGACGGGGCCGGTCGGGCACCTCTCCGGTGACGGTGATCCTGGTCGGGCTGCTCGCGGTCGTGGTGCTGGCCTTCATCGTCTCCGACGGCTTCCGCGTCGCCGTGCTGGCCGCGGCCGTGCTGCTGGGGGGCGCGCTGCTGCTCAACCGCGGCGGGCGGGCGCAGGTCGGGCCGTACCACCCCGAGGGGTACGCGCCCTTCCCGGGCGCTCCCGGCTCCGGAACGGCGGCCTCCGGCGCGTCTCCCTTCGGCGCGTCTCCTTCCGGCACACCTCCCTTCGGCACGCCGGCCTCAGGGCCAGCCGCCTTCACCGCCCCGGCCCCTGGCCCAGGGGGCTTCGGCCCCCCCACCTCGGGCGCGCCTGCCTGGGGCACCGCCGGCCCCGCCGCGGCAGGCGGCTACCCCAGGTCCACATCGGTCCCGTACCCTCCGGGGGCGTACTGGGCTCCAGGGTCGACCACGCCGGCGCCGCCCGGCACCCCAGCCACCGGCTTCCCGCCGCCGCCAGCCGCCCCGGTCCTCCCGCCGCAGGGTGGCGCCCTGCCAGGCACACCACCGGAGGGTGCCCCGGCGCAGGCAACCGGTTTCCCGCCTCCGCCAGCCCCGCCCGGTGGCTACCGGCCCCCCTTCGCACCGCACGGGCCGTACGCCGGCGGTGGCGCGTACCCGGCGCCAGGGCCGCCGCCCCCGGCGCCGGCCGTACCGGTGCCACCGCGGCGGCCGCGGCCGCCCCGCGAGCCGTCCCGCCTGATCCGGGTCGTGCTGTCGCTGGCGTGCGTGGCGCTCGGGGTCCTCGCCGTCGTGGACCTCACCGGCGCCCGGGTGCGCCCCTCGGCGTACTTCGCGACCGGGCTCGGCATCATCGGCCTAGGCCTGCTCGCCGGCGCGTGGGTTGGCCGGGCGCGCTGGCTCATCCCGCTCGGCCTCGCGACAACCGTGGCGCTCGGCATCAGCAGCGGAGTCGAAGGCTTCGGCCATGTCCGGCCCAGCGCCGGCGACATCGAGTGGCGCCCCCGGACCTTCGAGCAGCTGGACCCGCGCTATGAGCTAGGCACCGGGGACGCCACCCTGGACCTGCGCGAGCTTGACTTCACCGGACGGAACGAGACGGTCGTGGCCACGGTCCGCTTCGGCTCGCTCCGGGTGATCCTGCCGCCAGCCGTGGACGTGGACGTGCGGGCGGACATAAACGCCGGCGATGCGCGGGTCTTCGACGTCAGCTGGGGCGGCATCAACCAGGCGGCGCGGGAGCTCAGCGACGACGGCGACGACGGGTCCGGCGGCGGCCAGCTGCGCCTGATCGTGCATGTCAACGCGGGTGACCTGGAGGTGGACCGATGAAGGCGCAGCGCACCGACGGGCTTTCGCTCACCTTCGGCGTGGTCTTCCTGGTGATCGTGGCGTGGTGGGCGGTAGCGGTGACGGTCGATCTGACCCTGCCCAACGTCGGCTGGTTCGTCGCTGCCGCGCTGATCCTGCTCGGCGTGCTCGGCCTGGTCGGCGTGCTGCGCTCGGGCAGGCCGGCGGCGCAGCACCCGCTCGCATCCCACTCCGACGAGGCCGCCGGCAACCTGACCGGCCACCAGGACGACCTCACCAGCCCCGCCGATAACCTGACCGGCCCCGGCGCCGACCTGCCCCGTCCCGACCTGACCGGTCCCGATCCCGACCTGGCCGGTCCCGATCCCGACCTGGCCGATCCCGACCTGGCGCCGGGCGCACGGCACCGGGCACCCGGTCCCGACCCGACCTGAGTGTGTCGAATAAGCTGGCCGGCGATGGGGTAGTCAGCCATCACCGGCCAGCGCCGTGCAAGGAGCGTGCTCCCGAATGACCCAGCCCCCCGCAGTGCCCGCTGGCGTGCCCGGGCAGCTGCCCGTCGGCGACCGGGTGGCCCGCGCTCTCACCGCCGACCTCACCCGGCAGCGCGGACCCAAGACCGCGCTCATCGTGGGGGTCGAGCCTGAGTCTCCGGTGCTCACCGCTGCGCTGGACGCGCTGCTCCCGGACGACAAGAGCTTCCTTGTGGGTACGGCCGCACCGCTGCGCGCCCACCTCACCGCGCTCGGCCCCTGGGTCGCCGACCGGGTACAGGTCCTCGACTCGGTCTCCGAGGCGGACCCGGTCGACTTCGTGGTCGTCGCCACGCCGTTGCACGGCAGCGCCGAGGAGGTCCGGGCGGTCCTCGACGACCTCGGTAAGCGGCTCGACCAGGGTGGCCTGTTGAGCGTGTCCGCACCAGCGGCGCTGCCGGGCCTGCCCGACGCCGGTGCCGAGGAGCTGGAGCGGCAGGCCACCCTCTTCGGCGTGGGCAGCGACCTGGTGCTGCGCAACCGGCCACCGCTGCGGGTGCACCGGCTGCGCTTCACGCCAGCGGAGCTGGCGACCACGACCCGGCTGGCCCCGGCCTACCGGCCGTCGAGCGTGCCGGTGACCCGCAGCATGCACATCGACTCCAACGGCGTGGCCGCCGCCGGGATCGCGCTGGGGCTCGCCGCCTTCGCCCGGGTGGCCCGGCCGTCGTCCCGGCTGTGGCTGCTGCCGGCGCTCGCCGCAGCCCCCGTGGCCGCGTTCTTCCGCGACCCGGAGCGGGACATCCCGGACGACGAGACCGCGGTCGTCGCGGCCAGCGACGGGGTGGTGCTCTCCGTCGAGCGGCTGCGGGACGAACGCTTCGGCGACGACGAGCTGCTGCGCGTCGCGGTCTTCCTGTCAGTGCTGGACGTGCACGTCAACCGGGCACCGGTCGCCGGCAAGGTGGTGGACTTCTTCGTGGCCGACGGCGGGTTCGCGGCGGCCATGCGGCCCGCGGCCGAGCACAACGTCGCGGCCTACACGGTCCTGGAGACCGTACGCGGCACCGTGGTGGTGGCGCAGCGCACCGGCCTGGTGGCCCGCCGGATCGTGCACCGGGCGCCGGTCGGCGCCTTGCTGGCCAAGGGCGAACGGTTCGGGTTGATCCGGTTCGGCTCGCGCACCGATGTCTACCTGCCCGCTGACCGGGCCCAGCCGGCGGTCGCCCCGGGCGACCGGGTGCTCGGCGGCACCACCGTGATCGCTACCTGGGACTGAGGCGTCACCCCCGTTACCCCAGGGGCTGAGGCGTCACCGGGAGGATGCGTCGCCTGGAGCTGGGCTCCTCACGCCCCTGGCCTCAGCGCGCCGCGCTGGCGCAGCCAGAGCAGCGGCCCGCTGGCGAGGTACGCCGCGACGATCAGGCCAAAGGTGAGCCTGATGTCCACCAGCGTCCCGAGCACGGGCACAGCGAGCAGCCACGGCGGCAGCTTGACCAGCCGGGCCAGCTTCGCGTACGGGAAGCTGGACACCATCGCGAAGGCCAGCAGGGCCACCCCGGCCAGCTGCCACGCGCCCGAGATGGGCAGGCCGATCAGCACCGCGAGGGCGAGCACGGCCGCCGCCATGGTGGTCGGCACCCCGCAGAAGAACCGGCCGTCCTTTGGGGAGACGTTGAACCGGGCGAGCCGGATCGCCGCACACCCGGCGACCAGCGCGCACGCCACGCCGGCCGCGCCCGCGGGCACCGTGCCGGCGAGGGATGCGTAGACGACCACCGGCGCGGCGAGACCGAACGAGCACATGTCGGCGAGCGAGTCCATCTGCGCGCCGAACGGGCTGGCCACGCCGAGCCGCCGGGCAAGCGCCCCGTCGAGCCCGTCAAACACCACGCAGGCGATCAGGCACACCGCGGCCCACCGGACATCTGCCTGCATGGCCAGGAAGATGGCGGTGATGCCGAGCGTGAGGCTGCCCAGCGTGCAGGCGTTGACCAGGGAGAACTTCAGCTGGCGGACGGCCGTACGCTCGCCGGGCAGCAGCGGGATGGTCATCGGGCCGGTCGGCGCCGACCCCGGCGGGGCCGGGACCGCCGGGCTGACCGGCACGATCCCGCCCACGGCCGTCAGCGCGGCGAGGTCGGCGAAGTCGGGCCGCGCCTCGGGCAGCAGGGTGGTGGTCCCCAACGGGCCACGGCGGCGGATGATCCGGCCGCCGAGGCGGCGGGCCACCGAGCCACCACGTCGCAGCCGGCCGGTCCACCGGTATGCAGGGCGAGGACTCTCCGTCGTACGGCGCCGACGCCAGGGGGCTCTCGGCACTGTGTCCCTCCATCACCGGATCGGTTGCTCCGCCGCCTCGGCGGCCGTCCGGCCCTCTCGTACTCGCGGCCTACACCATCGCATACCCGCGCTCGGCTTGGCGATAGCCCGCGAGGGTACTTTCTTCGCAAGCAGGAACATGCACGGGCAGAACAAGCAAATCGCCGATCACCGGCGGTGATCGGCTGCGTTGGCTCCCGCCATTCTACTCGGCGGTTCCCACGCCGGTATCGGCGGGCCGTGGCGGGGCCGGTCGGCCCAGCCGGGAACCGGCCAGAAACCAGCCCGGAACCGGCCGCGGCGTCGGACAGTCGAGGTTACCGTGGGTAGCCGGCGTGGTAGCCGTCCAGCGCGATGACCGCCACCTCGCTGAGCGCCAGCCGGGCCGCCTCCTCGGCGGTGAACCAGGCGGCGTCCGCCGTTGAGCCGCTCGCCTCGGTCACTCGTGGCCGGGTGGGCGCGTCGACCGCGATCCGGTAGAGGATGCGCACCGTGTGCCAGTCGATCGGGTACCCCTCCGGTCCCCGAGCCGCCGGGTTGTGCCGGTGCGAGACGCCGAGCAGGCCGGTCACCCGACCGACCTGGTCGGTCTCCTCGGCCAGCTCGCGCAGGACCGCGGCGGCCGGCTGCTCGCCGAAGTCGGTGCCCCCGCCGGGCAGGTGCCACCGGCCGGCGCCCGGGTAGCCGGGCGCTATGCGGGCCAGCAGGATCTGCCCGTCCGGGTTGGTGGCGAGGGCGTAGGCGGAGAACCGCTGCCCGCGCGGGCCGACCCGCCGCTGCGGCCCGCGCGCGGTGGGCGTGCTCCCGCCCCAGGCGGCGGAGCCGGCGGCGAGGTGGCCCGGGTGCGGCAGCCACGGCAGCCCGAACACCTCCGCGGTGAACGGCATCAGCGGCAGCTCGGCCAGCTCCTCCTCCGGCACCCAGCGCGCCAGGTCCGTGCTGCCCTCCAGCTCGTCACGCAGCGTGCCGCCGACCGCCATCACGTCGTAGATGACCCGATCATGGTGGAGGTCGACCGGGCGGTCGCGGAGCCGGGACACGTCGGCCACGACATCACGCAGCGTGATGACCTCGACCGACAGCCCAGTCTCCTCGGCGAGCTCGCGGACCACCGCGGCGGCCGGATGCTCGCCGTGCTCGATGCCTCCGCCCGGGACCAGCCAGAGCCCGGGCGTGTTGGACACCGCCGATGCGCGGACGAGCAGGACCCGCCCCGCGGCGTCACGGCACACGCCGTACGCCGCGATGCGCCGTCGCCGCTGTCTCACAGATGCACCCTATGACCCGCTACACAGGCCGGCGGCGCGCAGGGCTTCGGTGGTCACCTCCGTCAGCGGTATCGCGTCGAGCTGTCCCGGGGTGAACCAGCCGGCCTCGTCGGTGGAGCCGCCGGCGTCGACGACATCGGGGTCGGACGGCCGGTCCACGGTGACCCGGTAGAAGGCGCGTACGCCGTGCCAGTCGATGGGGTAGCCCTCCGGGCCGAGCGAGGCCGCGTCCCGGTGGCTGGCCACGCCGAGCAGCTCGCCGAGGCGCCCCCGCTGGGCGGTCTCCTCGGCCAGCTCCCGGATCAGCGCGGGGCCCGGCTGCTCGCCGTACTCCGTACCGCCGCCGGGCAGGTGCCACGAGCCGCCGCCGGGGTAGCCGGGCGCGACGCGGGTGAGCAGGACCCGCCCGGCCGGGTCGGTGGCGACGGCGTACGCGGCGAACCGCTGCGCCCGGTGCAGGCCGTCCGGGCCGGGCACCGCGTAGAAGGACGGGAAGTCGACCGGCTCGTCGGGGCGCAGGTCGACGCTGTCCGCGGGCAGGCCCAGGGCGGTGGCCGTGAACGGTCGCAGCGCCAGGCCCTTGGCCTCGTCGGCGGTGTACCACCGGCACAGGTCGGTAGGCTGCCCGATCCGGTCGACCAGGGTGCCGCCGCGCACGGTCACCTCGTACACCAGCCGGTCGGTGTGCAGGGTGATGCCCCGGTGCGGCAGGGCCCGCATGTCGGCCAGCACGTCGCGCAGCCGGGTCACCGCCACCGACAGCCCGGTCTCGGCGGCCGTCTCCCGGACCACCGTGTCGTTGGGGTTCTCTCCGTGGTCCACCGCCCCGCCGGGCAGGGACCAGACGCCGGGCGTCCCGGACCGCGGCGAGGCGCGGACCAGCAGGAAACGGCCGGAGGAGTCGGTACAAAAGGCATACGCCGCGATCCGGCGGAGCGGCTCAAGGGCGGGGGTCACGTGCGGCATTCTGCCGGAATCTGTCCTCTTGTCCAGAGCGGACTGTCAATTTCCTGACAGTCTGACCGGATGAGAGAAACGCTTCACGATGAGAGAACGCTCCTCACGCAGCAGGCGGGAGGCGAGTGCGGTATTGGAGGTGACGCGGCCGGCCCGTAAGGGAGCCGTTACGCGGCGGTCAGGGATATCTCATGGGCCGGATCCGGGCGGTTACCGAGGCCGGCCGGGGCGCCCGGCGCGCACTGTTGAGGCATGGACCAGATGCGCTATCGACGCCTTTACCGCAGCCGGACCGAACGCATGCTGACCGGGGTGTGCGGCGGCGTGGCCCGCTACCTCAACGCCGACCCGACCGCGGTACGGGTCGGCTTCGTCCTGCTCGCCGTGCTGACCGGCGGCCTGGCGCTGCTCGCGTACCCGCTGATGTGGGTCGTCATGCCGGAGGAGCCGGCGCTCCCGCCGGCACCGCCCCCGGCGCCGCCCTCGGTGCTGTCCCCGCCCGTGGTGGCTCAGCCGGCGGCGGCCCCGCCAGCCCAGGTCTAGTCACTCCCACTCGATCGTGCCCGGCGGCTTGCTGGTCACGTCCAGCACCACCCGGTTGACCTCGGGCACCTCGTTGGTGATGCGGGTGGAGATCCGGGCGAGCACGTCGTACGGCAGCCGCGACCAGTCGGCGGTCATGGCGTCCTCACTGGACACCGGGCGCAGCACCACGGGGTGCCCGTAGCTGCGCCCGTCGCCCTGCACGCCCACGCTGCGCACGTCGGCGAGCAGCACCACCGGGAACTGCCACACGTCGCGGTCCAGGCCCGCGGCGGTCAGCTCCTCCCGGGCGACGAGGTCGGCGGCGCGCAGCGTGGCGAGCCGGTCCCGGGTCACCTCGCCGATGATCCGGATCGCCAGCCCCGGGCCGGGGAACGGGTGCCGCCACACGATCGCGTCGGGCAGGCCCAGCTCCCGGCCGATCGCGCGCACCTCGTCCTTGAACAGCGTGCGCAGCGGCTCGACGAGCTGGAAGCGCAGGTCCTCGGGGAGGCCGCCGACGTTGTGGTGGGACTTGATGCTCGCCGTGCCGGCGCCCCCGCCGGACTCCACCACATCGGGGTAGAGCGTCCCCTGCACCAGGAACCCGACGTGCCGCTCGGCGTCGACCTCGCGCGCCGCCGCCTCGAAGACCCGGATGAACTCCCGCCCGATGATCTTGCGCTTGCGCTCCGGATCGGTCACCCCGGCCAGCGCCGCGAGGAACCGGTCGGCCGCGTCGACCACCCGCAGCCGGATCCCGGTGGCCGCCACGTAGTCCTTCTCCACCTGCTCGGCCTCGCCCGCGCGCAGCAGCCCGTGGTCGACGAAGACGCAGGTGAGCTGGTCCCCCACGGCGCGGTGGACCAGGGCCGCGGCCACCGCGCTGTCCACCCCGCCGGACAGCGCGCAGAGCACCTGCGCGTCGCCCACCTGTTCGCGGACCGCGGCCACCTGCTCGTCGATGATGTTCGCGCTGGTCCAGCTCGGCTCGATGCCGGCGACCTGGTGCAGGAAGCGGGCGAGCAGCTCCTGCCCGTACCGCGTGTGCACCACCTCGGGGTGGAACTGCACCCCGGCCCGCCGGCCCGGCAGGTCCTCGAACGCCGCCACCGGCGCGCCCGCCGAGCTCGCGGTCACCGTGAAGCCCTCCGGCGCCGCGGTGACCGCGTCGCCGTGGCTCATCCACACGTCCAGCTCGCCCGGCAGGCCGCGGAAGAGCAAACCCCTTTCCGGGTACGCCCGCAGCGGCGTACCGCCGAACTCCCGCTGCCCGGTGTGGGCGACCGTCCCGCCGAGCGCCTGGGCCATCGCCTGGAAGCCATAGCAGATGCCGAAGACTGGGACCCCGGCTTCGAACAGCGCCGGGTCTACCTGTGGTGCTCCGGGCTCGTACACGCTGGCCGGGCCGCCGGAGAGGATGATCGCGGCCGGCTTGCGGGCGAGCAGCTGCGGCACCGGCGTGGAGTGCGGCACGATCTCGGAGTAGACCCGCGCCTCACGCACCCGGCGCGCGATGAGCTGGGCGTACTGCGCCCCGAAGTCCACAACGAGCACCGGCCCCGACATGCCGGCCAGCCTAGCCGCCCTCCTCAGCCAGCCCGGACGAGACGCTCGATACTTCTCCTGGTGCCAGGCGTTGATCGTCGACGAACGCAGCCGGGTTAGCCGCAGCCAACCGCCGATAGACCTCGACAGCCTCAACCGTGGCCTGCAACGCCTCCTCCCGCCGACC
>Ga0075420_100000164_pt1 | contig 46673 bp, 44 predicted proteins | sample SoiMetdeltSBSDD4_FD_75296 | JGI IMG/M metagenome (GOLD analysis project Ga0075420, IMG submission 75296) | Bulk soil microbial communities from a Populus tree surrounding site in Tennessee, USA - Soil MetaG P. deltoides SBSDD4 | ecosystem: Environmental > Terrestrial > Soil > Tree plantation...
GACCAGAACGCGTTGATGTCGCTCTGGATCCGGCCCAGGTTCAGCCGCTGCGAGTGCAGGTAGAGCACGTCGCCGATCTCGCCGGCCTCGATGAGCTGCTTCATCGTCAGCACCGCGGGCACGTACTCGAAGGTGTGCCCGACCATCAGCGTGCGCCTGCGCTCGTCCGCCAGCCGGGCCAGGCCGACGGCGTCCACAGTAGACAACGCGAGCGGCTTCTCCACCAGCACGTGCCGGCCCGCCTCGAGCAGGCGGCGGGCGAGCGGGGCGTGGCTGGCCGCCGGGGTGGCGACCACCACCGCGCCGACCTCCTCGTCGGCGAGCACCTCCGCCAGGTCGCCGACGACCCGCACCTGCGGGTAGAGCATGCTGGCCCGCGCGCGGCGCTCGGCCGACGCGTCGACCAGGTACCGCCAGCGCGCACCGGCCAGGGTCTGCAGGTTGCGCGCCAGGTTGGGGCCCCAGTACCCGAAGCCGACCAGGGCGACCGCGTCCGACACCGCTTTACTCCCCTCGCGCCCGGTGGGCGCTCGTCAGGTCACTGCCGAGGTCGCTCCCGCCTGGCGGGCGCCCGGCCAGCCGGACCGCATCGCCTGCCGGCCGGGCCGGCTCGTCGGGCAGCGGACGCTGCGTCTCAGGAGCGCCCACCTGGCCCAGGTCGGCCCGGCCCGAGCCGGTCTGGTCCGGGTCGGGCGCCGGGCCCGGCGAGACCAGCTCCCCGCGGTTGAGCAGCACCCACGCGAGCCCGAGCACCGTGAACAGCAGCGGCGGGAAGAGCGGGTCCTCCAGCGCCGGCGACAGGAACGCTACCAGCACGGCGAAGAAGAGCGTCGCGGGAGCCCAGTACGCCACCGGGTGCACCTGCGCCCCCGGGGCGGCCGGCGGGCCACGCCCCACCAGCAGGTTGCGCATCGGCAGCCGCCGCAGTATCGGCAGCACGAGCAGGAACAGCCAGACCAGGTACGCCATCAGCCCGAGCAGGCCAACCTCGACCATCAGGTGCAGCCAGAACGAGTCGACCTGCTTCTGGGTCGAGCCGTGCATGTCAAAGCCGCCCGGCCCGAACCTCGGGTCCATGTTCCAGTTCGGGTCGTCCTTCTCGGCCACGATGCCGCCGAACTGGCCCACCCCGAAGCCCAGCAGCGGGCTGCCGCCCAGGATGCGGATGCCCTGCTGCGCGTAGAGCGCGCGGATCTCGCGCTGCGGGATGCGGTTGGTGCAGTCCTCGGTGTCGGTCACGGTGCCTTCGACGCAGTAGTCCTCGCCCTCCTCGCCGCTGGGCACCTCGAACGCGCTGAACACGCCCGCCAGCCGGCGCTGGAGCTCGGCGCGGTTCTTCGGGCGCAGCGCGAGCTGCCCGGCGGTCAGCAGCGAGACCACCACGATGGTCGCCACCACCGGACGCCACCGGCCGCGGCGCAGCAGCCCGATGAGCACCGCGCCGGCGAGGAAGCCGAGGGTCGCCTCGCGGGACTGGGTCGCCGACAGCGCCACCGCGAAGAGCCCGAACAGCCACCACCACTTGCGGGGCAGGCCGGGACGGGCCACGGACCAGGCCAGCAGGCCCAGCATCGCGACGCCCAGCAGGTGCCCGAGGTGGTTGGGGTGGTCCACGAAGCCGTGCGCCCGGTAGATCGCCGACCAGGTCATCTCCAGCCAGCCGATCTCCTCGTAGGCCGGCGGGCCGACGACCATCTGGACGAGCGCCATCAAGGAGTTGAGCACCAGGACGACCCCGAGCACCCACAGCAGGGGCCGGACCCGCCGCCACTGCGGGCTCACCGCACGCCAGGCGTAGAAGACGATGACGCCGCGGAAGTAGACGAACAGCGCCTCGCCGACCAGCGTCGCGCGCGACCCCCCGAGCACGCCGGCGACGACCATCAGCACGCCGAGTACGGCGATCGCGATGTCGGCCGCGGTGAGGAACCGCCGCCAGGACCGGTCCACCGCCACCTTCACCACGGTGAGCGCGAGCAGCGTGAGGTAGAGCCCGTTCTTGAGGTTCTTGGGCCAGTCGGGCAGCGTGATGACCCGCCGGTCGTCCGGACCGTACGTGAACGAGCCTTGCAGGTGCTGGACCCACGCCTCGAAGAGGACCTCGACCAGCAGCACGCCGACCAGCCCGAGAATGACGGTGCCGAGCAGCGCGGAGACCCCGCCGCCACGGCCTTCGCGGCCAGCCTGGGGGGCGCGCGCCACGGCCAGCTGATCAGACGACATCGGTTTCTCCTCGATGGACGAAAGCACACGGCGTCGTGGACGGCCCGCTCCGACCCATCCGCTGGCTCGCATTGCCCGGCAGCGGCGTACCGAAACCTACCACCGCCCCGGCAAGGGACCAAAAGCACCGCATTACGCAGACCGTTTCATTCAGTGACGTTCTTCTCCGTACGGCGTGCGGCGGCGCCGGCTGGCTCCGCTGCCGCTGCCGGCGCTGCTGGTGCCGGCTGCGCTGCCGGGTTCCCGCCGGGGCGGCGGGCGTCGCGCAGCACCGCGCGCAGCGGCCCGCCGGCCAGCGCCCCGCCGGCCCCCGCGGCGACCAGCGCCGCCGCCACGTCGAGCCAGGTCCGCGCGGTGGCGGTCAGGTCCAGGCGGGCCAGCACGGCGCCCGCGACGAGCGCCGCCAGGACGCAGCCGAGGGCCCGCAGCACCGGTCCCCGCCACCGCATGCGGTACAGCCGCCAGGCGACGGTGACCGGACCACCCGCGGTCACCGTAGTGCCGGCGAGGTAGCCCAGGCCCACCCCTGCGGCGCCCAGCGGGCGCCCGACCAGCGCGACCGTGGCCAGCCCGGTCAGGCAGCCGGCCACCGCGGAGGACACCGGCACGTGCACGTGCCGCCCGCTGGACAAGCTGTTCACCGCGGCGACGGCGACCACTGCGCAGAACGTGGCGGCCAGCATGAGCTGCAGCACCGGTGCGCCAGGGGCGTAGCGGGCGCTACCGAAGAGGGTGAGCGCCTCCCGGGCGAGCAGGATGCCCGCCGCGAAGAACGGGGCCAGCACCAGCAGCAGGGCCCGGGTGGACACGTCCGCCTGGCGGCGCACCTCGGCGACGTCGCCCGCGCCGTGCGCCCGCGACATCGCCGGGAACAGGGCCAGGCCGAGCGCGCGCGGGAGGAAGTACATCGGCGCGACCAGGGTCACCGCCGCGGCGAAGTAGCCCACCTCGGCCGGCGCGGCGAACGCGTTGGCCAGCAGCTGGGTGCCTTGCAGGAAGCCCTGGCTGGCCAGCGTGCCCACGCAGGCCAGGGCCACGTAGCGGAGCACCTCCCGCCGGTCCAGCGACCGGGCCGGTGCCCGGTCACCGCGCAGGTCCGCCCGCAGCACCCAGCGGGCGCCCAGGGCGAAGGCGGCGTACCCCAGCGCCAGCGGCAGCAGGTAGGTGCCGGCGCCGGTGGCCAGCACCACGCCCGTGGCGAGCAGGATCAGCGCCGAGGAGGCCAGCTCCAGCCGGACGTACGGGCCGACCCGGCCGAAGCCGTACAGGGTGGCCTTGTCGACGCTGTAGACGGAGAATGCCACCGCGAGCGCGACCACCTCGGCGACCTGGCCGGCGTCGAGCGGGAAGGCCAGCGCCGCCCCGAGCCCGGCGCCCAGGCCCAGGGCGAGCGCGCCGGGCAGGCCGATGCGGCTGAGGAACCGGTGTACGCCACGGGCCTGCGCCGGCTCCCCCTGGCCCTGGGCGAACGGGATGAACCGGGACGCGGCGCTGGCGACCCCGGCCGGCAGCAGCAGGCTGGCGATCGTGGTGAGCGCGATGAGCGAGCCGACGAGGCCGTACGTCTCGGTGTCGGTGGCCCGGCTGACCAGGGAGCCGTGCACCAGCCTGGTCGCCCCGAGCGCGACCAGCGCGACCATCGACAGCAGGCCGGCCCGTACCACGCCGGGGCGCCTGCCCCCGCCACCCGGCCCTGTCGCGTCGGGGGGCCCGGCCCCGCCGGGCCCCGCCGCACTGGGGCGCCCGGCCCCGCCGGGCCCCGCCGCGTCGGGGGGCGCGGCCCCGCCACCCCGTCCAGCCACGTCGCCAGCCTCTGCCATGGCGACCGTTTCAGCCACGCCGGCCGGCCACCAGGCGGTCGACCACCCCGAAGTAGATCTCCCGCTGGTTCCGCCAGCTCAGCGTGCGCATCACCTCGCCGGCCCGCTCGGCCTGCTTGCGCGCCTGCTCCGGGTCACGGGCCAGGGCGAGCATGGCCTCCCGCAGCGTCTCAGCGTTGGCCGGGTCGACGTAGGTGACCGAGTCGGGCGGGAAGTACTGCTCGATGACCGGGTTGCGGAACGTGATGACCGGGATGCCCATGGCCGCGTACTCCAGCAGCTTGGTGGGCAGCACCTCGTCGGTCCAGGGGTCGCGCTGGCTCGGCACCAGCCCGATGTGCACCCGGTCGATCTCGGCCACGATCTGCGGCAGGTCCAGCAGCGAGGTGGGCAGGTCGACGGCTCCGGTGAGGCCCAGCGCGGCGACCCGGGCCGCCAGCTCCGCCACCCCGTCGCCCGCGCCGCGCACCTGGAAGCGGGCGCCGGGCAGCTCCCGGCGCACCTCGGCCAGGGCCTCCACCGCGGCGACCAGCCCGTGCCGCGGCGCGACCAGCCCGTGGTAGCTGAAGCGCACCTCACCGGCCGGGTCCCAGCCGCGCCACCGGGGCGGCGGGAAGACCCGCTCGTCGGGGCAGTTCATCACCGTGGTCACCGGCCGGTGGGTCCACTGCCGCAGCATCCTCGCGTACGGCTCATGCACGGTGAGCACCTCGGTGGCGAAGCGCAGCGCGGCGCGTTCGCTGGCCCGTACCCCGGCCATCAGGCCCCGGCGGTGGGCGAACTTCGAGGCGAACAGCTGCGAGGTCAGGTCGTGCACGTCGAGCAGCACCGGCACCCCGGCTAGGCGCGGCACGAGCGCGGAGAACGCCAGCGCCTCCGGCATCGAGTGCGCCTGCACCAGGTCGAAGGCCCGCGGGCGGCGGCTCAGCCAGGCGGTGGCCCGGGCCGTGAAGCCGCCGTAGAGCGACAGGTACTCCTTTGTGGAGTCGCCGCGGTACTTGCGCACCGGCAGGTGCACCACCCGCACCCCGTCGACGGTGTCCACCTCGGGGCGGTCCTGCGCGTGCAGGGCCACCACGGTCACCTCGTCGCCGCGCCCGGCCAGCGCCTCGGCCTGCCGGCGCACCCTCGGGTCGGACTCGTACTGGCTGATCACCACCATGCCGATGCGCGGCGGGCGGCCGGTCGACGCTTGCACGCCGGACAGCATAGCCAAGTGCCTGCTGGCCACCGCCGCACAGCCGGTCGGTCACTCCCCGTGGGCCCGCGGGTCGCCCACCCGGCCCAGCAGTCGGCCACCGCTGGCCCCGGCCACGGTGCGGCAGGCCAGCGGCGGTGCCGGCCACGCCGCCGCACCGGTGGGCACCGCCGTGCCTGCGCCGCCGGCCGGTGTGCCAGGCTGCGGGGGTGAGCTCACCGCTGCTGGCCGTGGACGCGCCGAGCCTGTACTTCCGGGCGTACCACGGCATCCCGGAGTCGGCCGCCCGCGCCCCTGACGGCTCCCCGGTCAACGCGGTCCGCGGCTTCCTGGACATGCTCGCCACGCTGGTGCGCACCCGCCGGCCGGGCCGGGTGGTCTGCGCCCTGGACGAGGACTGGCGGCCGGCGTGGCGGGTGGCGCTGGTCCCGTCCTACAAGGCGCACCGGCTCGCCCCGGCCGGTGGCGAGGAGGTGCCCGCCGGGCTGGTGCCGCAGGTGCCGGTCATCCGCGAGGTCCTGGACGCGCTCGGCGTGCCGGCCTTCGGCGCGGCCGGGTACGAGGCCGACGACGTGCTCGGCACGCTCGCCACCCGCGAGCCCGGGCCGGTCGAGGTGGTCTCCGGGGACCGCGACCTCATCCAGCTGGTGGACGACGCCAAGCCGGTCCGGCTGCTCTACTGCGGGCGTGGCGTGGCAAAGCTGGAGGTGCTCGACGCCGCCGCGGTGACCGACCGGTACGGGGTCCCGCCGGCCGGCTACGCCGACTTCGCCACGCTGCGCGGGGACCCGAGCGACGGGCTGCCGGGCGTGCCCGGCGTCGGCGAGAAGACCGCGGCCCGGCTGGTCACCCGCTTCGGCGACCTGCCGGCGCTGCTGGCGGCGGTGGACGACCCGGAGCAGCCGTTCGCGTCCGGGCTGCGCGCCAAGCTGGCGGCGGCCGGCGGCTACCTCGCGGTCGCCCGAGACGTCGTGCAGGTCGTCCGCGACGTGGCACTGCCCGATGTGGACGCAGCGGTGGGCGCGGGTCCGGCGCACCCGGAGCGGCTCATGGGGCTCGCCGAGCGGCACAACCTGGCCGGACCGGTGCGGCGGCTCCTCGACGCGCTGACCGACGCCGCCACCGCGGCCCGCCGGTGACCGTGCCGCCCTTGGCTTTCTGACAGTGCCGCCTTGGGCTTCGCGGCCGTCGGCGCCTCCGGCGGGGCGGGTCGCGCCCGGGGGCTCGGCGGCCGTCAGCGCCTTCCGCGGGGCGGGTCGCCACCCCAGCCGTCGCCGGGCCGCCGGTCGCGCGGGTCGGGCGGAAGGCCGTACCCGTTGGACCGGGCCGGGGGCCCGTGCTGCGGCGCCCCGCCGCCGCCGCGGCTGTCGTAAGCCTCGCCGCCGCCCCAGGGGTCGAAGCGACGGCCGCCGGCCTCCCCAACGGGCGGCCTGCCCCCTGGTCCACCAGGGGACGCGCCCCGCGCCGGCGCGGACGGGAAGGCGGCCGCAAGCCCGCCCCCGGCCGGGCCCGCCGCACCGCCTGCTCCCCCTACCAACCCGCCGTCGGGCCGGCGCCCCCGGTCCAGGCCCTGCCCCTTGCCCTGCCTTCGCGAGCCACCTGGGCCACGCCCTCGGCCGGCACCAGCATCACCCGGGCCGGCGGGGCCTGCGCCGCGCGCTCTCCGGCCCGCGTGCGGGTGGCCGGTGCCGGCTCCCCGGCCCGGCAGGCCGCCACCAGCACCGGAGCCGGCGGGCTCGGGTGGCCTGGGGCCGGCGTCGGCCGGCCCGTGCCCGCCCATGCCCGGGTAGGACCACCGGGCCTCCACGTCGGCGGCGCGCAGCTGGGCGGAGACCAGGACGATGACGACCACGGCGACGAAGAGCATCATCGGGCCGAGGAAGGTCAGCGCGCTGGCTCCCGCAACCTCGGTGGCGGCGGGCTGGGTGTGCAGGTGCACCCGGAGCCCGGCCATGCCGGTGAAGTGCATGCCGTTGACCGCCACCCCCATGGTCAGCGCCGCCGCGAAGAGCGCGGCGGGCCGCTGCAGGGTGACCGTGAACCACAGCGCGACCGTGGCGGCGACCACCGCGATCGCCACCGACGCCGCCACCAGGTCCCGGTCGTACCGGATGTCTCCGTTGACGCGCATGGCGGCCATGCCGATGTAGTGCATGGCCGCGACGCCGGACCCGGTCAGCACCCCGCCGAGGAGGGTCTTGAGGATGGATGGGCGGCCCATGCCCGCGATGAACAGGCCGACGCCGACCATCGTCACCGCGGCCACGAAGCTGGCCGTGGTCAGCGGCACGTCGTAGCGCACCAGGGAGCTCGGCACGCTGAAGCCGAGCATCGCGGTGAAGTGCATGACCCAGATGCCGGTGCCGCCCAGCGCCCACGCGGCCAGCAGCAGCCAGCGCGCCCGGCGGGCCGGCTCGCGCAGGCTCCGGGCCCGGGCCGTGCAGCTCAGCGCCAGCAGCGAGCCCAGCACGGAGAAGGCGAAGGACAGCACCGGGGTGATCAGCCCGTACGTGAAGTGGTGCACCTCAGCAGGCATCTGCCCCTCCCCGACGGGTCGACAGGCCGGAGCATACACAACCGGCGGATCATGGAGCCGGCCTGAAACTGGCCCGGGCTCACACGTCGCGGTAGGCCAGGATGCCGCGGCGGACGGCGTCGACGGCGGCGCGCGCGTTCGCGCGCAGCGCGGCCGAGCTGCCAGCCGCCTCGGCCACCTGCCCGAGCAGGTCCACCACCTGCCGGGCCCACCGGACGAAGTCGCCGGCCGGCATCTCGCCGTCCAGCTGGGCGCCGCTGGCCAGCACCTTGGCGAGCGGCTCGCCGCGGGCCCAGCGGTACATCGGCCAGACGAAGCCGGCGTCGGGCTCGCGGGTGAGCTCCAGCCCGCGCGACGACTCGTCGGCCTCCAGCTCGGTCCAGATCTTGATGGTCTCCTCGATCGCGTCGGCGACCGGGCCGCGTGGCGTGGAGACCCGGTCGTCGCCTTCCCGCCGGGCCTCGTAGAGCACGCCGGAGACGGCCGCGGCCAGCTCCGGCGGGGACAGGCCGGCCCACACGCCGCGCCGGATGCACTCGGCGACCAGCAGGTCGGCCTCGGTCCAGATCCGGGCGAGCATCCGGCCCGCGTCGGTCACCTCGCCGCTGGCGGTCAGGTACCCCCGCGCGGCGAGCAGGGCGCACACCCGGTCGAACGTGCGCGCCAGGGACCCGGTACGGCTGGCCACCTTGCCGCGCAGGCTCTCGGTGTCGCGCTCCAGCCGCCACCGCCGCTCGGCCCACCGGGCGTGCTCCTCCCGGTCGGCGCAGCGGTGGCACGGGTGGCCGCGCAGCTCCTCGCGCAGCGACAGCAGCACCGCGTCTTCGCCCCGCCCCCGGCTGGCCTTGCGCCGGGCCCCGGGCGCCAGGCCCGCCGTGCGCAGGGCCGCGGCCAGGTCGCGCCGCTCCGCCGGCGAGCGGTGGTTGAAGTGCTTGGGTACGCGTACGCGGGTCAGCGGCTCGACCGCGGAGGTGAAGTCCACGCTCGCCACCCGCCCGGCCCAGCGGTCCTCGGTGAGCAGCAACGGGCGCGGGTCGCCGAAGCCGCCGGTGCCCGGGTCGAGGACCACCGCGAGGCCCGCCCGGCGGCCGGAGGGCACCACGATCACGTCGCCGACCCGCAGCCTCTCCAGCGAGGCGACCGCCTCGGCCCGGCGCTGCACCGCACCCTGGCGGGCCAGCGCCCGCTCCCGCTCGGCGATGGCCACCCGGACCCGGAAGTAGTCGGCGAAGTCGCCGAGGTGGCAGGCGTACTCGGTCTCGTAGGTGGCCATGGTCTCGACGTTGCGCTGCACCTGCCGGGCGATGCCGACCACCGAGCGGTCGGCCTGGAACTGCGCGAAGGAGCTCTCCAGCAGCTCCCGGGCGCGGCGGGTGCCGACCGAGCCGACCAGGTTGACCGCCATGTTGTACGACGGCCGGAAGCTGGACCGCAGCGGGTAGGTGCGGGTGGACGCGAGCCCGGCGACGTGGCGCGGGTCGACCTCCGGGGCCCACACCACCACGGCGTGGCCCTCCACGTCTATGCCGCGCCGCCCGGCCCGCCCGGTGAGCTGGGTGTACTCGCCCGGGGTGAGGTCGACGTGGGCCTCGCCGTTGAACTTGACCAGCCGCTCCAGGACCACGCACCGGGCCGGCATGTTGATGCCCAGCGCCAGGGTCTCGGTGGCGAAGACCGCCTTGACCAGGCCGCGGACGAACAGCTCCTCCACCACCTCCTTGAAGGCCGGCAGCAGCCCGGCGTGGTGCGCGGCCAGCCCCCGCTCCAGGCCGTCGAGCCACTCCCAGTAGCCGAGCACGGACAGGTCCTCGCCGGGGATCTGGGCGATGCGGCTCTCCACCACCCGCCGGATCTCCGCCCGCTCGTCCGGCGTGGTCAGCCGCAGCCCGGCCGCCAGGCACTGATGCACCGCCGCGTCGCAGCCGGCCCGGCTGAAGATGAACAGGATCGCCGGCAGCAGCCCCTCCCGGTCCAGGCGCTCGACCACGTCCGGCCGGGACGGCACGGGCCACCGGCGGGTCCGGCTGGAGCGGCCGCGGGCGCCGTACTGGCTGTCGCCCTCGACCCGGCGCAGCACCTCGCGGGTGTAGCGCAGCAGCTCCGGGTGCACGTCGTGCTTTGACGCCGCCTCCGCGTCGTGGAACAGGTCGAACATCCGCCGCCCGACCAGCATGTGCTGCCACAGCGGCACGGGCCGGTGCTCGGTCACCACCACCTCGGTCTCGCCGCGGACGGTGACCAGCCAGTCGGCGAACTCCTCGGCGTTGGAGACGGTCGCGGACAGGGACACCAGGGTCACCGCCACCGGCAGGTGGATGATGACCTCCTCCCAGACCGCGCCGCGGAACCGGTCCGCAAGGTAGTGAACCTCGTCCATGACCACATAGGACAGCCCGGCCAGCGTGGCCGAGCCGGCGTAGAGCATGTTGCGCAGGACCTCGGTGGTCATCACGACCACCGGCGCGTCCCCGTTGATGGAGTTGTCCCCGGTGAGCAGGCCCACCCGGGCCGGGCCGTACCGCTGGACAAGGTCGTGGAACTTCTGGTTGGACAGCGCCTTGATCGGGGTGGTGTAGAAGCACTTGCGCCCCTGCGCCAGCGCCAGGTGTACGGCGAACTCGCCGACCACGGTCTTGCCGGCGCCGGTCGGGGCGCACACGAGCACCCCGCTGCCGCGCTCCAGCGCCGCACACGCGTCGCGCTGGAAGGGGTCCATGGCGAACCCCAGGTCGGCGGCGAACTCGGCGAGCGCGGGCAGGCGCGCCGCGTCGGCCGCCCGCCGGCGGGCCGCGACGTACCGCTCGGCGGGGCTGCTCATTCTGCAAGGCTAGGTGACGAACCGGCCGGTCCGCCTCTCGGTATGGTGCACGGCGTGCCGGACGACCCCCTTCCCGCCCGCCCGGTCGAGGCCGTCCTGTTCGACCTGCACGGCACGCTCGCCCAGGTCGAGGACGCGGTCGACTGGGTGTACCGGGCTGCCCAGGAGTGCGGGGTGGGCCTGGACCCCATCCGGGCCACGGCCCTGGCCGACCGGCTGGTCGCCGCCGGCCGGGCCGGCGGGCCGCCGCCGCGGCGGGTGCCCCCGCACCTGATCGAGGTGTGGGCCGAGCGGGACCTCGACCCGGGCGCCCACCGGGCCGCGTACACCGGGCTGGCCGAGTCCGTGGGCTGCGGCATCGACGGGCTGCCCGAGGCGCTCTACGCCCGGCTGCACTGCCCGCAGGGCTGGCGCCTGTACGCCGACACGCTGCCGACCCTGCGCGCGCTGCGGGCGGCGGGGCTGCCGGTCGGCGTGGTCAGCAACATCGGCTTCGACGTGCGCACGCTCGCGGCCGGCTGGGGCCTGGCCGAGCTGGTCGACGCCTGGGCGCTGTCCTACGAGGTCGGGCGCACCAAGCCCGACGCCGCGATCTTCCGGTACGCGTGCGCGGCGCTGGGCGTACCGCCGGACCGGGTCCTGATGGTGGGCGACAGCCCGGCCGACGCCGGGGCGGTGGCCGCCGGCTGCACGGTGCTCGTCCTGCCGCCCGGCGGGCCGGGCGAGGTGAACGGGCTGGCCGGGGTCCTCGCTCTCACCCGATGTGACTCAGATCACGGCTGATGCCCTGGGAGAACACCCGAGGCAAGGTGCTGGTCCGGGAGCTGCGCTACGGCGCGTTCCGCCGTAGCTTCCAGCTGCCCGACGGCGTCGGCGGCGACCAGGTCGAGGCCGACGCGGACCACGGCCTGCTCAAGATCCGCATCAGGAACGTGACCAAGCCGGTGGAGCAGCCGCGCAAGATCACCGTGCGGGCGGGCCAGGACGAGCCGCAGCGCAGGACCATCGAGGCCCAGACGGGCGAGCCCAAGCAGGGCTGAGAGCCACACCTGGTACGCGCTGCCGCGCTGAGCACACAGCTGGTGCGCTGGTCAGCGCGCGCTGAGCACGGTCAGCGCGCCGGGTGCGCTGACGACCGTGACGGGGAGCGGGCCCACCCGCTCCCCGTCGGCGTACCCGGTGATCCCTTCGGCGTCGATCTCCACCTTGACCGCCCGGTGCTGGGTGACCAGCGGATGGTGCACGTGCGAGCCGTCCCACACCTTCGGGGTGATCCGCACCAGCGCGGTCCGGGTGAACCGCCCGCCGACCAGGATGTCGAGGATGCCGTCGGTAGGGTCGGCGTCGGGACAGATCCGCATGCCCCCGCCGTAGCTGGGCGTGTTGCCCACCGCGATCAGCACCCCGTCCAGCTCGTGCAGGACCCCGTCCAGCCACAGCCGGTAGCGCCGCGGGCGCAGCCGCAGCAGCTCCAGGAAGATCGCGAGCTCGTAGCGGCGCGGGCCCCGGGGCCAGCGCATGGCGTTGGCGCGTTCGTTGACGATGGCGTCGAAGCCGGCGGCGAAGACCGCGCCGAACCAGCGGTGGCCACCGGTGCTGTCGGTCAGCCGGCCGAGGTCGACCCGGCGCGTGGTGCCGTCCCGCAGCGCCCGCACGAGCGCGTCGACGGCCGGCACCGGCTGCTCCGGCAGGCCGACGTTGACCGCGAAGTCGTTGCCGGTGCCGGTCGGCACGATGCCCAGCGGCACCGGCGTGCCGGCGACGGCCTGCAACGCGAGGTGGACCGTGCCGTCCCCGCCCAGCACGACCAGCGCGCCAGCGCCTTCGGCGACCGCCGCCACACAGGCCGCAGCCGCCTCGTCCCGGGTGGCGGCGTCCAGCAGGCGCACCTCGTGCTCCTGGTCTCGCAGCCGGTCCAGCAGGACGGGAAGCAGCTCCCGCAGCCGGCCGCGGCCGGCCGTCGGGTTGGCGAGCACGGCCACCGGCCCGGGCTGCGCTGCGGTCACGGCAGTGCCCGCCCAGCCGCGCCCGCTGGGCCCTCACTCTGCTCGATGCGCTCGGTCACGGCGATGACCGTACGGCAATCAGGTCGTGTCGTCGTACCGCCGTGCGGCGAGGCTCGAGTCGTCCGGGAGGCTCGATGATCCTGCGCCGCCCGGGGCGTCGTAGCGGACGGCGAGCGGCGCCGGCCCGGCCACCGGCTCGGGCGGCTCCACCGGCGCCGGCGGCTCGACCGGCTCGGCGGCGCCCACCCGCTCCGGCGCGTGGTCCAGCGGGGAGACCTCGTCGTCGGACAGGCCGGAGTAGTCCGGCTGCGCTCGCGCGCGCCGGCGGTCGTTGACGAACGACACGCCCACCGCGGCGAAGTAGAGCAGGGCCATCGCCAGCGCCAGGGCGGTCATGCCGAACGGGTCCGGCGTCGGGGTCACCACCGCGGCGAAGACGAACATCAGGAAGATCGCCGGTCGCCACCAGCCGAGCATGCGCCGGGCACTGAGGATGCCGGCGAAGTTGAGCATGAGCAGCGCGAGCGGGAACTCGAAGGCCAGCCCGAACAGCAGCATGACCCCGGTGACGAAGTCGAAGTAGCCGGTCAGGTCGACGTTGATCTCGTAGTCGGAGGCCATGCCCAGGAAGAACACCAGGCTCTTGGTGACCACGAAGAACGCGAGGAACGCGCCGGCGGCGAAGAGCGGCACGGCAAGGGCGGTGAACAGGTAGGTGTAGCGGCGCTCGTGCCGGTGCAGGCCCGGGGCGATGAAGGCCCACAGCTGGTAGAGCCAGACCGGTGAGGACAGCAGCAGGCCCACGTACAGGCCGATCTTGAGCGTGAGCAGGAACGGGTCGACCGGCGAGGTGGCGTTGAACTCGCAGTCCACGGCGCCCTTGAAGTTGCAGTACGGCGCGTTGATGAACTCCTGCACCGGCTGGGCGAAGAAGATGCCGATGCCCAGGCCGATGACGACGCCGAGGCTGGCTTTGAACAGCCGGCTGCGCAGCTCGCGCAGGTGCTCGATGAGCGTCATCGAGCCGTCGGCGGCGCGCTGGAAGTTGGTCGGTCCCCGCCGACGCAGGCCGAAGGCCACGAGCGGTCAGGCTTAGTTGTCGCGGACCCGCTGCACCGGGTCTACGGTCGGCTTCGGCGAGGGCTGGCTGTCCGGCACCTGCGGCAGCGGCGCGCGGGCCGTCTGGGCGTCCGCCTTCTCGTTCAGGTCATCATCGGCGAGCCCCCGGGTCTCGGCCTTGATGATGCGCAGCGAGCGGCCCAGCGCCCGGGCGGCATCCGGCAGCCGCTTGGCGCCGAAGAGAAGGATCAGCACCACCACCAGGACGATGATGTGCCACGGCTTGAGGGCGCCCATGGAGGCCTCCTGTGGTGCGGTGACGGGAGCAACGACCCCCATCGTACGTGCGCGCGTGGCGCCGGTCGCCGGTCGGTTGCTGAAGTCTCGACCGGGCGGCCTCAGCCGGACCTGCGCGGCGCCGGCTCAGCTCCGTCCGCGGCCCAGGCCGGCCCGGCAGCGTCGTCGTCGCCGCGGCGCCTGGTCCGCTCCTGCAGCGCGGCCATCCGCACCTGCAGCGCCTCCGCGGTGCCCTGCAGCTCCTGGGCCGCCTGCGCCCGCCGTTGCAGGCCGGTCTGTGCCCGGCGCAGCGGACCCAGCCGGGAGACCACCGACATGCCCACCAGGGCCAGCAGCGCCAGCCCGGCGAGCACCAGGCCGACGACGATCCACCACACCACGGACCGCAGCCTAACCCGGCTCGTGGCCGTACGCAGCGAGCGCGGCACCGGCCGCGTCCTGTACCCCGGCGACCAGCTCCGGCGGGGCGACCACGGCCACGTCCGGGCCGAGCCCGAGCACCAGCCGGCGCGCCCAGGCCAGGTCGGTCACGCGAAGCGACACCAGCCAGGCATCGGGTGAGGCCTCCCGGACCGACTCGCACGGGTAGTACTCGGTAACCCAGCGCGCCGAGCGCCCCACCCGCAGCGTCACCAGGGGCAGGTCGGCGCCCGGCCGGAAGATGCCGTCGCTGACGTCCGTCGGCCGGGCCTGCGGTGGCGGCGCCGCGGGCTCGTCCAGCTCCGTGAGACCGTCGATGCGGTCCACCCGGAACCGCCGCACCGCTGCCGCGGTACGGCACCACGCCTCCAGGTAGGCCCGGCCGCCGACCACCAGCACCCGCATCGGGTCGACCACCCGGTCTCGGGTCTCGTCCCTCGCGGCGGTGTAGTACGTGATCCGCAGCGCGCATCGGCGCTGCACGGCCGCGCGGATGGTGTCCAGCCGGTCCGCGTCGCCGGGCAGGCGGACCGCCACCGGCGCGTCGGCCAGCTCCCCCGCCGCCGACTCGATCTTCGCCAGAGCCCGCCCGACCGCGTCCCGGTTGTCCAGCCCCGGCGTCTCCACCAGCATCCGCAGCGCCACCACCAGCGCCAGGGCCTCGTCCGGGGTCAGCCGCAGCGGCCGGTCGATGCCGGCGTCGTAGGTGATCGTGACCCGGTCGCCGTCAAAGGCCATGTCGATCAGGTCGCCCGGCCCGTAGCCCGGCAGCCCGCAGACCCACAGCAGCTCCAGGTCCTCGCGCAGCTGCCGGCTGGTCACGCCCAGGTCCGCCGCCGCCTCGTCCACCGCGATCCCTGGCCGGGCCAGCAGGTACGGCACTAGGTTGAGCAGCCGGCCCAGCCGGTCCGCCGAGGCGCGCGGCGTGGTCACCGGCCCACGACGGCGGTCTCGGCCGGCGGCGCGGCCCGCCCGGCGGTCGGTGGGGCGCTGCCGGGCTCGCGCGACGGCACGCCGCCGGGCTGGTACGACGGCACGCTGCCAGGCTGGTACGACGGGACGCCGCCGAGCGCATGTGGCGAGGCGCGACCGGACTGGTGTGGTGCGGCGGTGCTGGGCTGATGCGGCGGGGCGTCGGCGGGCTGGTGCGCGGCCCAGATCTGGCGCAGCCGCGCGACGACCGCGTCGCGCACCTCGGGCGGGTCCAGGACGACCACGTCCGCGCCGTAGCCGACCAGCCACGAGGCGAGCCCCTCCGGGTCGGCGTACCGCAGGGTCAGCCGGTCGCCGTCGGGGGTGGGGGTGACCTCCTGGGCCCAGCGCCGTACGCCGGCCGCCCGGCCGGACTGGGCCAGCACGACGGCCGTGTTCGTCCGCTCGACAGTGCCCGACCAGCGGGCGACGTAGCTGAGCAGGTCGAGACCTGCCGGCGGGGTGAACGAGTGCGGGCGCCCGGCCCGCCGCACCCGGCCGACGATCCGGGAGAGCCGGAAGCAGCGCGCCGCCGCCCGGTCGACGTCGTGGCCGACCACGTACCACCGACCCCGCCAGCACACCACGCCCCACGGCTGAAGGCGGCGCGTGCGGGACGCGTCCTGCTCCGGTGCCCGGTAGTCGAACGTCACCGGCTGGCGCTCCCGGGCGGCGGCGGTCAGCGGCTCGAACGCGTTGTCAACGGTGACCACCGGCTCCACGCCCAGGGTGGCGTCCGGGTCGACGTCGATCCCGGCCGCGCGCAGCTTGGCCAGGCCCGAGGAGGCCGCGGCGGCCAGGCCGGCGTGGCGCCACAGCCGGGCGGCGATGCCCACCGCGGCCGTCTCGTCCGGCTCCAGCGGGATGTCGGGCAGCGCGTACTCCCGGGGCGCGACCCGGTAGCCGGGCTCGGCGTCGAAGACGCTGGACGTGCCCGTCTCCAGCGGCACCCCGAGCTCGCGCAGCTCGGCCTTGTCCCGCTCGAACTTGCGCTGGAACGCGTCGTGCTCACGCGGGTCCGACGCGTCGTGCTCGTACCCCGGGACAGTCGCGGCGATCTGTGCTGCGGTCAGGAACCGGCGCGTCGACAACAGGCAGATGACCAGGTTGACGAGGCGCTCGGTACGGTTGCGCGACACGTGTCGAACCTAGCAGCGTCCGTACTGGTGTGCGCATGGCAACGCCGAGACGTTCCGGTGCGTTTTGCAGGGTGGTCCGGCTACCTCGCTGATGCCGGGGCTGGCGGGACGCGAGCCGTAGCGGGCGCGAGGAGCGGGTCCCCACCGGCTCGTCCCGGTCCGGTGGGCTAGCGTGGCCGCCGTGGTGCGGTGGCGGGCAGGTACGGTGACGGCGCTGCGCCGCCGCTGGCACGGCGCGGTCGAGCTGGACGTGGCCCTGCCCGACGGCCCGGTACGGGCGCTGGCCTACCCGGCGCTCGTCGGCGAGCCCGGCGAGGGCGACCGGGTGCTGCTCAACATCGGCGCGCAGGCGCTCGGCCTGGGCACCGGCGGGTACGCCCTGGTGGTCGCCCTGCCCGACCGGTTGCCGCCTGACCCGGAGTCCGCGGCGCTCGGCCGGGACGGCGGCCACCTGGTCAAGGCCAGGTACACCCCACTACAGGCGGTCGTACGCGGCGTCGAGGAGCAGTCCTCGCCGCACCACGAGCTGCTCGCCGACGCGGACGACCTGGCCGGGCTGCCGGTGGTCACGGCAGACCTGCACTCGGCGCTGCCGGCGGTGCTGGCCGGGGTGCACGCCGACGCGCCGGACGCCCGGGTCGCCTATGTCATGACCGACGGCGCGGCCCTGCCCGCCTGGTTCTCCCGGACCCTGGACGGGCTGCGCGGGCAGCTGGCCGGCACGGTGACGGTAGGCCAGGCGTTCGGCGGCGACCTGGAGGCCACGACAGTCCACAGTGGGCTTCTGGCGGCCAGGCTGGTGCTCGCGGCGGACGTGGCGGTCGTCGCCCAGGGCCCCGGCAACCTCGGCAGCGGCACCCGCTGGGGCTTCTCCGGCGTCGCCGTCGGCGAGGCGGTCAACGCAACCGCCGCACTGGGCGGCCGGCCGGTCGGGTCGCTGCGCCTCTCAGCCGCTGACCCGCGCCCCCGGCACCGGGGGCTCTCCCACCACAGCCTCACGGCGTACGGGCGGGTGGCGCTCGCCCGAGCCGACCTGGTGGTGCCCGACGGCATCGACGCCGAGCTGGCGACCGCGGTGGAGGCCACACTCGCCCCGCTGGCGGCCCGCCACCGGGTCGTACGGGTGCCGACCTGCGGGCTGGACGCGGCGCTGCGGGCGGCACCGGTGCCGCTGTCCACCATGGGCCGGGGGCTGGACGACGACCCGGCCTACTTCCTGGCCGCCGCGGCGGCCGGCCGGCACGCCGCAACGCTGCTGGCCGCAGGTAACCCGCCGAGAGCCGCAGGTAACCCGCCGAGATAGGCGGCTGCCCGGCACACGGGTGGGCGGCGGCCGGGTAGCCCAGGGCCAGCCCCGCCGCGCGTGCTCGCCGGCGGCTCAGGAGAGGGCGATCACCGCAGCCCAGACGGCTACGAAGGCGACGAGCACCAGCGCCAGCACCCAGGTGGGGACCTTGTGGTCACCGCGCCGGTTCCGCTCGATCTCCGCGACGATCTTCTCGCGGCGGCGCTGCGACCAGCCCATCCGAGCCTCGGTGTAGCTGCGCTCGGACACCTCCTCCGGCGCCTGCCTGCGCTCGCTTGTATCAGGCTTGTTCATCGCCAGCGCTCCCTCCGCGCGGGCGCCACGGGCCTTCACATGCTCGCGATGAGCCGTTCCACCCGTTCGTCGTACGCCCGGAACGGATCCTTGCACAGCACCGTACGCTGCGCCTGGTCGTTGAGCTTGAGGTGTACCCAGTCGACGGTGAAGTCACGCCGGCGCTCCTGCGCGTGGCGGATGAACTCGCCCCGCAGCCGGGCCCGGGTGGTCTGCGGCGGCGTCTCCTTCGCCTCGAAGATCTCCAGGTCGGTGGCGATGCGGTCGACCGCCCCCCGCCGCTCCAGCAGGCCGTAGAGACCACGGCCGCGGCGCAGGTCGTGGTAGGCCAGGTCCATCTGGGCCAGCCGGGGGTGGGACAGCGGCAGGTCATGGCGGCGCTGGTACGACTCGAGCACCCGCAGCTTCGTCACCCAGTCGATCTCCCGTTCGACCCCGCGCAGGTCCCCGCTCTCCACCGCCTGCAGGGTCCGCCCCCACAGGTCGACCACCCGCTTGGCGACCTGGTCGCTGCCGCGGCGCTCGATGAACTCGCTGGCCTTGGCGAAGTACTCCTGCTGGATCTCGAGCGCGCTGGCCTCCTTGCCGTTGGCCAGCCGCACCTTGCGCCGGCCGGTGATGTCGTGGGAGACCTCCCGGATGGCCCGGATCGGGTTCTCCAGCGACAGGTCGCGCATCACCACGCCGGCCTCGATCATGCGCAGCACGATGTCGGCGCTGCCGACCTTCAGCAGCGTGGTCACCTCGTTCATGTTGGAGTCGCCGACGATCACGTGCAGCCGCCGGTACCGCTCCGCGTCGGCGTGCGGCTCGTCGCGGGTGTTGATGATCGGGCGGCTGCGGGTGGTCGCGCTGGAGACGCCCTCCCAGATGTGCTCGGCCCGCTGGGACAGGCAGTAGACCGCCCCGCGCGGGGTCTGCAGCACCTTGCCGGCGCCGCAGGTCAGCTGGCGGGTGACCAGGAACGGGATCAGCACGTCCGCCAGGCGCCCGAACTCACCGTGCCGCGACACCAGGTAGTTCTCGTGGCAGCCGTATGAGTTGCCAGCTGAGTCGGTGTTGTTCTTGAACAGGTAGATCTCCCCGGCGATGCCCTCGTCGTGCAGCCGCTTCTCGGCGTCGACGAGCAGCCCCTCCAGGATCCGCTCCCCGGCCCGGTCGTGGACCACCAGGTCGGTCACCGAGTCACACTCCGGGGTGGCGTACTCCGGGTGGGAGCCGACGTCCAGGTAGAGCCGGGCGCCGTTACGCAGGAAGACGTTGCTTGAGCGCCCCCACGAGACGACCCGCCGGAAGAGGTACCGCGCGACCTCGTCGGGCGACAGCCGCCGCTGCCCACGGTACGTGCAGGTGACCCCGTACTCGGTCTCGAGCCCGAAAATGCGCCGGTCCATGAACAGACACTAACCGCCGTAGGGGGTCTCTGGCCGGGGGCCGGCCGGCCCGTTTTTCGGTGTTGTACCGGCCGGGCGCCGGCTACCGGCCGTCAACCGCCGGACCGTCTGTTGCCGCCGGCCCGCCGTTGGTCGCGCCCGACCCGGCCGCCGGCTCATCTGCCGAGGTAGTTGCCTCGTCCGCGGTGGAGGCCTCATCCGCGGTAGTGGCCTCGTCCGCGGTGGGGGAGGCCGCCGTCTGCTCCGGGCCGGAGCCGGCTGAGGTCTCCGGCTCTGGCTTGCCCGGCGATGTCGCGGCGGGCTCCGGCGTGGCGGCGGTGCCCGCCTCCACCGCGGTGTCCGCCTCCACCGCAGCGGGGGCCGCGTCGGCGGTCGCCCCACCGTCGAGCAGCCCGGCCAGTGCCGCACCGCTGATCCGCCGGAACGTGCGGCCGGTGCGCTGCCGGTCGAGGATCGCCACCTCCAGCTGCGTGGCCGGGATCGTACGCGGCGCGCCCCCGTCCCCGCCGACGCTGGCCAGCGCGGTCACCGCGAGCTTGAGCGCCTCGCCGAGGGACAGGTCAGACCGGTGCTGGGCGCGCAGCCCGCCGGCGATCGCCTCGGCCTGGCCCCCCATCGCCATGAACCCGGGCTCGTCCTGCACCGAGCCGTCGTAGGTGAGCCGGTAGAGCTCGTCGCGCTGCGGCGCCGGACCCACCTCGGCGACGCAGATCTCCACCTCGAACGGCTTGCCCTGCTCGCTGAAGAGCGCACCGAGCGTCTGGGCGTACGCGTTGGCCAGGGCGCGCCCGGTGACGTCGCGCCGGTCGTAGGAGTACCCGCGCAGGTCCGCCATGCGCACCCCGGCCGCGCGCAGGTTCTCGAACTCGTTGTACCGGCCGACCGCCGCGAACCCGATCCGGTCGTAGATCTCACTGACCTTGTGCAGCGCGATCGACGGGTTCTCCGCGACGAAGAGCACACCACCGACGTAGCTCAGCACCACAACGCTGCGACCACGACCGATGCCCTTGCGGGCGTACTCCGCACGGTCGCGCATGATCTGCTCGGGCGACGCGTAGAACTGCATGGCCACGGCGGGCGGTCTCCTTTGGACGGTCGAGGGCGGGACGGACGGACAGGTGTGGCGGTGGGCAGGGACGGATGGGCAGCGGGCGTCACCCGCCCGGGTTGTCCATCCGGCCGGCGACTACGGACTCGGTGATGGCTGCGCACTGCTCCTCGGCGACCCGGCTGGTGCCCTCGGCCGTCGCCGTCATCACCACCGGGTAGATGCGGCGGGTCAGGTCCGGGCCGCCGGTTGCGGTGTCGTCGTCGGCGGCGTCGTAGAGCGCCTCCACCGCCAGCCGGACCGTGTCGTCCACGCTCATCCCGGGCCGGTGCCGCTTCTTCAGCGCCGAACGGGCGAACAGCGAGCCCGAGCCGATGGCGTCGTACCCCTTCTCCTCGTAGACGCCGCCGGCCACGTCGAAGCTGAAGATACGCCCGGCCACGGCCGGGTCCTGCGCGTCCAGGTCGAACCCGGCGAACAGCGGGATCACGGCGAGGCCCTGCAACGCGGCGCCGAGGTTGTTGCGGATCATCGTGGCGAGCCGGTTGGCCTTGCCGTCCAGCGAGAGCATCGCGCCCTCGATCTTCTCGTAGTGCTCCAGCTCGACCTGGTAGAGCCGTATCATCTCGATGCCGACACCGGCCGTGCCCGCGATGCCGACCAGCGAGTACGCGTCCGCGGGGTGCACCTTCTCGATGTCCCGGCTGGCGATGAGGTTGCCCATGGTGGCCCGGCGGTCACCGGCCATGACCACGCCGCCGGCACACGAGATCGCCACGATCGTGGTGGCGTGCGGGGCCACCTGCGCCGCCGTCCCAGGCGGCAGGGGCCGGCGCCCGGGCAGCAGCTCGGGCGCGGCCAGGCTCAGAAACTCGGTGAAGGACGACGTCCCCGGCGTGGTGAACACCGCCGGGAGACGACCGAATGAGTCATGAACCGCTGCCACGTGCGTCCCTTCAGGTGTTGGATCAGCCGGTGGAACACCATACGCCGCGACGCGGCCGGAGCGGCTACTGACCGCCCTTCTGCACGTAGCCCCGGACAAACTCCTCGGCGTTCTCCTCCAGCACGGAGTCGATCTCGTCGAGCAGGTCGTCCACATCCTCCGTCAGCTGCTCATGACGCTCGGCGACCTCGGGGTTAGCCTCGGGCGCGGGCGCCTCGTCGATGTCCTGGTCCCGGCGGGCCTTGCCGGACTGCGACTGGCCTGAGCCGTCACGGGTAGCCATCCCTCGCCCTCCTCCTACTTGCGTTGCCCCGAAACCCTACTCCGACGGTACGACGGACCCGCGGGTCAGCCCGACGTGATCGCCTCCAGCAGGTCCTTTGCGCTGGGGCACCGGTCGAACAGCGCGCCCACGTGCGCCTTGGTCCCCCGTTCGGGCTCCATCATCGGCACCCGGACCAGCGACTCCCGGCCGACATCGAAGATCACCGAGTCCCAGCTGGCCGCGACCACCTCGGAGCCGTACTGGGCCAGGCAGCGTCCGCGGAAGTAGGCGCGGGTGTCCTCCGGCGGGGTGACCATCGCGGCACGGGCCCGCGCCTCGTCGAAGAGCGTGCGCATCGCGCCCCGGGCGACCAGCCGGTGGTAGAGGCCCTTCTCCTGGCGCACGTCGGCGTACTGGAGGTCGACCAGGGCGAGCTTCGGGGAGGCCCACTCCAGCTGCTCCCGCTCGCGGTAGCCCTCTAGCAGCCGCAGCTTCGCCACCCAGTCCAGCTCGCCGGCGCAGAGCATGGGGTCACGGCTGAGCCGGTCCAGCACGCTCTCCCAGCGCTCCAGCACGTCGGCGGTGACCTCGTCCAGGTCGGCGCCGTACCGGTCGTCCACAAAGGACCTGGCCCGCTCGAAGTACGCCCACTGCAGGTCGAGGGCGGTGAGCCGGCGCCCGTCCCGCAGCCGCATCAGGTGCCGCAGGCTGTGGTCGTGGCTGACCGCCTTGAGCTCGGCGACCGGGTCGGCGATGCTGAGGTCGGGGGTGAGCGCCTTCTCCTCGATCATCGTGAGGATGAGCGAGGTGGTGCCGGCCTTGAGGTAGGTGGAGATCTCCGACAGGTTGGCGTCGCCGATGATGACGTGCAGGCGGCGGTACTTGTCGGCGTCGGCGTGCGGCTCGTCGCGGGTGTTGATGATCGGGCGCTTGAGCGTGGTCTCCAGGCCCACCTCGACCTCGAAGAAGTCGGCGCGCTGCGAGATCTGGTAGCCAGGGGTGGAGCCGTCCTGGCCGATGCCCACCCGCCCGGCGCCGCAGACGATCTGCCGGGTGACGAAGAACGGCGTCAGGTGCGTGACGATGTCGGTGAACGGGGTCTGCCGCCGCATCAGGTAGTTCTCGTGGGCGCCGTAGCTTACGCCCTTGTTGTCGGTATTGTGCTTGTAGAGGTGGATCTGGTGGCTGCCGGGGATGGTCGCGGCCCGCCGCGACGCCTCGGCCATCACGTGCTCGCCAGCCTTGTCCCACAGCACCAGGTCCCGGGGGTTGGTGACCTCGGGGGTCGAGTACTCCGGGTGGGCGTGGTCGACGTACAGCCGGGCGCCGTTGGTGAGGATCACGTTGGCCAGGCCCAGGTCCTCGTCGGCCAGGGCCTCGGCCGGGTCGTACGCCGCGCCGGAGTAGGTGAAGCCGCGCGCGTCACGCAGCGGCGACTCCTCCTCGTAGTCCCAGCGCGCCCGCCCGCCCCGGGTCAGCTCCGGGCGGGCACCGTACGCGTTGACCACCTGGGACGATGTCACCATCGGGTTGGCACCGGGCTGCCCCGGGACGGAGATGCCGTACTCGACCTCGGTGCCCATTACCCGCCGCACGCTCATGTCGTCGAGCCTAGACGGTCTCGGGTACGAACGGCCTGCATCCGCTGGCGCTCTGTTGCGGCGCAGGGGCCAGATAGGTGAGGCAGCGGCGCGGCCCGCGCCACGCCGCTGCCGTGCCCGGGGTCATAGGTACTGGCCGGTGTTGGTGACCGTGTCGATGGAGCGGCCCGACTCGGTGCCCTTGCCGCCGGAGACGAGCGTACGGATGTAGACGATGCGCTCGCCCTTCTTGCCGGAGATGCGGGCCCAGTCGTCGGGGTTGGTGGTGTTGGGCAGGTCCTCGTTCTCCCGGAACTCGTCGAGGCACGCCTCCAGCAGGTGCTGTAGGCGCAGACCCTTACGCTGGGTGGCGAGGAACTCCTTGATCGCCATCTTCTTGGCGCGGTCCACGATGTTCTGGATCATGGCGCCGGAGTTGAAGTCCTTGAAGTACAGGACCTCCTTGTCCCCGTTGGCGTAGGTGACCTCCAGGAACCGGTTCTCCTCGGTCTCCGAGTACATCCGCAGGACCGCCGCCTGGATCATGGCGGCCACGCACGCCTCCGCCGAGCCGCCGTGCTCGGCCAGGTCGTCGGCGTGCAGTGGCAGGTCGGCGAGGATGTACTTGGAGAAGATGTCCTTGGCCGCCTCGGCGTCGGGCCGCTCGATCTTGATCTTCACGTCCAGCCGGCCGGGGCGCAGGATCGCCGGGTCGATCATGTCCTCCCGGTTGGACGCCCCGATCACGATGACGTTCTCCAGGCCCTCGACCCCGTCGATCTCGCTCAGCAGCTGCGGGACGATGGTGTTCTCCACGTCCGAGGAGACCCCGGAGCCGCGGGTGCGGAAAACCGAGTCCATCTCGTCGAAGAACACGATGACCGGCGTACCCTCGCCGGCCTTCTCCCGTGCCCGCTGGAAGATCAGCCGGATATGCCGCTCGGTCTCGCCGACGTACTTGTTGAGCAGCTCCGGGCCCTTGATGTTGAGGAAGTAGCTGGTGTGCTTCTCCTCACCCCGGCGGGCCGCCATCTGCTTGGCCAGCGAGTTGGCGACGGCCTTGGCGATCAGCGTCTTGCCGCAGCCGGGCGGGCCGTACAGCAGCACGCCCTTGGGCGGGCGCAGCCTGTGCTCCCGGAACAGGTCGGCGTGCAGGAACGGCAGCTCGACCGCGTCGCGGATCTGCTCGATCTGCCGGTCCAGGCCGCCGATGTCGCGGTAGCCGACGTCGGGCACCTCCTCCAGCACCAGCTCCTCGACCTCGCTCTTGGGCACCCGCTCGTACGCGTACGCCGAGCGCGCCTCGATCAGCAGCGAGTCCCCGGCCCGCAGCGGCGTGTCGATGAGGGTGTCGGCGAGGTGGACGATGCGCTCCTCGTCGGCGTGCGAGATGACCAGGGCGCGGTCGCCCCCGTCGAGGATCTCCTTGAGCATCACGACGTCCCCGGCCCGCTCGAAGCCGAACGCGTCCACGATGTTCAGCGCGTCGTTGAGCAGGACCTCCTGGCCCCGCCGTAGCGCCTCGACGTCGACCGCTGGCGACACGGCGACCCGAAGCTTGCGCCCCCCGGTGAAGACGTCGACAGTGCCGTCCTCGTGGCGTTCCAGGAACACGCCGTAGCCGCTGGGCGGCTGTGCCAGCCGGTCAATCTCCTCCTTGAGGGTGACGATCTGGGCACGCGCCTCCTTGAGCGTGGCCACGAGCCGCTCGTTGTTCTCCGTCAGGCGAGCGAGCTGCGTCTGGGTGGCGGCCAGCCGTTCCTCGAGCTGCCGCACGTGGCGCGGGCTCTCTGTCAGCTTGCGCCGCACCAGAGCCAGCTCCTCTTGCAGGAACGCGACCTGTGTGGAGAGATCGTGGGCCTCTCGCTCCCACCGCGCGGCGCGAGCATCCGCGTCCTCGCTACGTGCCACGTCCCACCTCCCCGGGGGCTAAATGTCGTGTGTCAACCCTAACTGCTGACCGCCGCCTCGTACCCCACCCGACACCGGGTCTACCGCATCGTTAACGACGGAACCCGCTGGGGTACGGTCGAATGCGTGACTGAGCAGCAGCCGGGACTACGGGTCTGGATCGACCAAGACCTATGCACCGGCGACGGTCTCTGCGTCCAGTACGCCCCCGAGGTCTTCGAGTTCGACGTGGACGGCCTGGCCTATGTCAAGGACCGCGACGGCGAGCTGCTCACCACCGCAGGCAGCCGTACGGACGTGCCCAAGCACCTGCGGCTGGAGGTTCTGGACGCGGCGCGCGACTGCCCCGGCGAGTGCATCCACGTAAGGCCCGAGAGCCAGCCGGACAGCTGACCTTCCCGCCGAAGCCAGCGAGACCGCGGTCACTGTGGTGAAATGCGTTATATCTACAATCTTGAGTGTCCCGACAAGGCGGACGCCGGGCTGCCCCCGCGAGCACGAGGTGTCGGCTATCCGGCAGGGTGTGCTTTAGATCATTGGTCGGCCGACCAGTGACGCGACCAACCCGGCGAACTCCTCCAACCGGCGGATCTGCCCCACACCGCCTTCGTCGATGGTCTTGCTGAACCGCAGCGCGTCGTGCCGCAGCGCCGGCCCCGCCTCGTCGGACCCAAGCCCCTGACCGGCCTCGTCGAGGGTGCCGAGCAGCAGGTAGACGTCGACACTGTCGACCCGCACCTGGCCGGTCGGCGCCCGGGTGAGCCGGCGCCGGCAGCCCACCTCGGTCACCGACGACAGCGGCACCACCCGCAGCGAGGAGGTCATCGCCCCTGGCGGGCCTTCGCCGGGGGCCACGTCCTCGCCGTGCCAGAGGACCAGCCGGGTGCCGTCGCAGACCACCACCTCCTGCCACACGCCGTTCACCTCGTTGACGAAACGCTCCAGGGTGAACCCGAGCACCGTCGCCCCGCGCAGCACACCGCCGAGAGCCTGCAGCGCGACCTCCGGGTCGCGCAGGTACGCCCGGGCCGCAGTGTCCAGGTCCGGATAGGGTGACCAGTCCGGAAAGACGGGCAGCTCACCGCTTGCTGCCGGCTGGTGGCTCACGGCAGCTCACCGTCGGGACCAGCTGCACCCGCTCCGTTCGCTGCGCTCACTCCTCGCGCCCGGGCAGAACCATCATCGCCCGCGACTGCGGGGCTCGCTGCGCTCACTCCTCGCGCCCGGGCGGCGTAGGCGGCGGCGCCTTTGCTGGGCTTGCGGCGCCGCGGTGGGGCGACGACGCCGGGCGCCAACCGGCGGGTGGTGACCAGGAACGCGGTATGCGCGACCATCCGGTGGTCGGGACGGACCGCGAGCCCGTCCGCGTGCCAGTCCCGGACCAGGGTCTCCCAGGCCCGCGGCTCGGTGAAGCCACCGCGCCTGCGCACCCCCTCGACCAGCTCCGACAGCTGCGGCGTGGTCGCCACATAGCCGACCAGGACCCCACCGGGTACGAGCGCCCGCGCCACCAGGTCGAGCAGCTCCCACGGTGCGAGCAGGTCCAGCACGACCCGGTCGAACCCGGTCTCGGTGCACTCGGCGACGTCGCCGACCCGCAGCTGCCAGGCCGGGTGCGGCCCGCCGAAGAACGCCTCCACGTTGCGCTGGGCGATCGCGGCGAAGTCGGGCCTGACCTCGTACGACACCACCTGGCCGTCGACCCCGCTCGCCCGCAGCAGGGAGCAGGTCAACGCGCCGGAGCCGGCACCGGCCTCGAGCACCCGGGAGCCGGGGAAGACGTCGCCCATCGCGATGATCTGGGCGGCGTCCTTCGGGTAGACCACCTGGGCACCACGCGGCATCCCGAGCACGTAGTCGGCGAGCAGCGGGCGCAGCGCCAGGTACGCCGTACCCCCGGTGGAGCTGACGACGCTGCCGTCCGGCGCGCCGATGAGCGCGTCATGGGCGAGCGCGCCGCGATGGGTGTGGAACTCCTTGCCGGGCTCCAGCACGATCGTGTGCATCCGTCCCTTGGGATCGGTCAGCTGCACCCGGTCGCCGGGCTGGAACGCGCCCCGGCGGGCGAGAACGGGGCTCACCACCACAGCCTTCGCGCGCGGCCACCCGGAGAGCGTCGGCCAAGGAAGGGACCGGGCAGCATGTCGGGCCTACGCACGTACCCCGGCATGGAGGCTGCGGAGGCCAGGGACCTTAGCTCATACCACATAGGCGTATTTCCGATATGTCCTCTGTCGACGTGGCCGCGCCGCGGTCAAGATTGCGATCGTAGACGTCAGATGTGCAGTCGCACTCGCACTGCACATCTGACGCCGCGATCGCGATCTTGAGGCGGAACGATGATCTGCGCCCGGTCACCCGGGGTGGTTCTGCCGCTGGCTGGCCGACGCCCTGTCCCGGTCACCGGGCCGGTCCCCGCGCCTCGAGCAGCCGTGCCAGGTCCGCCAGGCGCAGGACGCCGACCACGTCCCCGCCGGAGGTGACCAGGTAGTCACTGCTCGGTTGGGCGCGGACCGCCTCGATCACCGCCTCACCCGCCAGCTCGATCGGGATGGCCCCCATGCCGGCCACGTTGGCGGCGACCGAGTCGACCGGCACCCACGGGCGGCGGTCGGCCGGCACCGCGGCGGCGGCAGCAGCGTTGACCAGGGCGACCAGGCGACCAGCCGAGTCGGCCACGCCCAGTGCAGCGTTGCCGCGGCCCTCCTCGGCGGCACGCCGCTGCGCCTCGGCCAGCGGCGTGCCGGTAGGCACCTGGAACACCGGCCGGGTCAGCTGGCGCAGGTCGATCAGCGGGAACCGGGAGCTGATCCGGGCGAGCCGGATCGCCGCGCTCGCGCCCTGCCACAGCGTGAACGCCACCAGCAGCATGAACAGCATGCCGAACGGCGCCAGGCCGCCGGCGGTGTAGAGCAGGACCGCCAAGGCGAGGAAGGCGGTCGCGACCACCCGGCCGACCCAGCCGGCCACCCGCGTGCCGAGGTGCCGGTCATGGCTGAGCGCCCACACCGCCGCGCGCAGCGCGCGCCCGCCGTCCAGCGGCAGCCCGGGCAGCACGTTGAACACCGCCACCAGGATGTTGCTGACCGCCAGCTGGAACGCCAGCTCGCGGGCCAGGGTGTCACCCGGCAGCACCGCTGCGGCGCCGGCTGCGGCCACCCCGAGGACCAGGGACACCGCCGGGCCGGAGAGGGCGACGACCAGCTCCACGCCCGGGCGCGGCGCCTCGCCCTCCATCTCGGTGTAGCCACCGAGCAGCTCCAGCGTGATGCCGCGGACCCGCACCCCGAACCAGCGGGCGGTCACCGCATGGCCCAGCTCGTGCAGCAGCACCGAGAAGACCAGGCACAGCACGAAGAGGAAGCCGAATGCGTACGCCGCCTCGGCCGACAGGTCGCGCGAACGCTGGACCAGCTGGCCGTAGCTGACGGTGACCAGCAGGGCGAGCAGCAGCCACGAGGCGTGCAGAAAGACCGGCACGCCCAGCACCCGACCCAGCGGTACGCCGGGCCGGCGGGGTGCGCGGGATCCGCTCTGGCGGTCAGCCACGCCCCGATGCTACGGACCCCGCCACGGGCTCCGATGTCGTACCCGTCACCTAGCCTCATGGCATGACGGTGGAGCTGTCCCAGGAGACGGAGCTTTCCCACAAGGCCGTGCCCCAGGAGGCCCTGCCCCGGGAGACAAGGCGGACGCAGGCCGGGCCGGCGCCCGCGCTCCCCACGCTCTCCCCATCCCGCGCGGCAGACTTCAAGACCTGCCCCCTGCTCTACCGTTTCCGCACCATCGACAAGCTGCCCGAGCAGCCCTCGGCGGACCAGGTGCGCGGCACGCTGGTGCACGCGGTGCTGGAGCGGCTGTTCGACCTACCGGCCCCGCAGCGGACCCCGCCGGTCGCGGCCGACCTGGTGGAGCCGCAGTGGGCCCGGCTCGCCGAGGCCGAGCCCGAGCTGGCCACCGTGTTCGCGGCCGAGGAGCAGGTTGAGCTGCTCACCTCCGCCCGGGAGCTGCTGGACGGCTACTTCGCGGTGGAGGACCCGCGGCGCATCGAGCCGGCGCAGCGCGAGCACCTGGTCGAGACCACTGTCGACGGCCAGCTGGTCATCCGGGGCTATGTGGACCGGCTCGACGTGTCCCCGACCGGTGAGCTCCGGGTCGTGGACTACAAGTCCGGCGGCGCGCCGCGCGAGGCGTTCGAGGCGCAGGCCCTGTTCCAGCTGAAGTTCTACGCCCTGGTGCTGTGGCGGGTGCGCGGGGTGGTGCCACGGGTGCTGCGCCTGCTCTACCTCAAGGACGCGGAGGTGTGCGACTACGTCCCAAGCGCCGATGAGCTGCTCCGGTTCGAGCGCACGCTGCTCGCGTTGTGGCGGGCCATCGAGCGGTCGGGGCAGACCCGCGACTTCCGTCCCCGGCCGAGCCGGCTGTGCGGCTGGTGCGCCCACCAGGCGCACTGTCCCGCGTTCGGCGGCACCCCGCCGCCGTTCCCCGAGCGCTCAGCCGGGTCCGGTGACCCGGTCGCGCCCGAGGACCTGGCTGAGCCCGCCCTGGCTGAGCCTGCCGCGGCCGTCAGGGCTCCGCGCCGTTGATGGGCGCGCCGTGATGAGCACTGTTGATGAGTAGGGCATCCACCGCCGGGTGGAGCCTGGTTGCCGCCTGGGGTGAGGATCGGTGGCCAGGTCCGGGCTACCGTCGCTGCATGACCGGCGAGCCGCGGGCAAGCGGCGGGTCCGTGGCGGCCGGCGGCCAGCGGGCGGCAGGCGGCAGCGGACGGGCGGCAGGCGGCAGGCCCTGGCTGGCCGAGGCGCTGCGGCGCCGGCCGCTGCTCGCCGACGCCCTGCTGGCGCTCGTCCTCTACGCGGTCGGGATGCTGCTGTGGCTGGCCGGCCTCCGCGAGCTGTGGCCGCAGTCCTTGCCGGCGGCCCTGGTCTGGAGCGCCGCGGGCATGCTGACCTACACCGCCGCCGCCCGGCTGCCGGCACGCCGGGCGGTGCTGGCCACGCTGCTGATGTTGGCGCCGCCGCTGGCCGCCGGCGCAGCCGGTGCCTGGCCGGGCGTCGCCGCGGGCTACCTGGTGACCTTCAACGCGCTGCTCGCGGTGGTCTGCTTCCTGGTCGGCCGGACCGTGCGCAACCAGCGGGCGTACGCGGCGGCGCTGCGGGTACGGGCGCGGACGGCAGAGGAGCACCTGCGCTCGCGCGCCGAGCAGGCAGTCGCCCAGGAGCGCCGGCGCATCGCCCGGGAGCTGCACGACGTCGTCGCCCACCACGTCAGCGTGATGGGCGTCCTGGCCACCGGGGCGCGCCGGGTGCTGCGCCGCGACCCGGACGCGGCGGACGAGGCGCTCACCACGATCGAGGAGACCGGCCGCACCACCCTGCGCGAGCTGCGCCGCCTGCTTTCCGTGCTGCGCACCGAGGCGGAGCCAGCGGCTGAGCTGGCTCCGCAGCCCGGGCTCGGCACCATCGCCGCGCTGGTCGAGCAGGTCCGCGAGGCCGGGCTGCCGGTGACGCTGCGGATCGAGGGTGACCCCCGGCCGCTGGACCCGGGCGTGGCGCTGACCGTCTACCGCATCGTGCAGGAGGCGCTGACCAACACCCTCAAGCACGCCGGCGCGGCAGCCGCCGAGGTACGGCTCGGCGTCGCCGACGGCCGCCTGACGCTGGAGGTGTGCGACACCGGGCACGGGCCCCCGCCGGATGGGGAGCAGGTCGGCCACGGGCTGCTCGGCATGCGGGAACGGGTCGCCCTCTACGGCGGCACGCTGCGCACCGGCCCCCGCCCCGGCGGCGGGTTCCGGGTGGTCGCGACGATCCCCGCCGACCAGCTCGACGGCGCGGCGGCGGGCGGGTGAGCCGGTGACCCATCGACCCGTACGCATCCTGCTCGCCGACGACCAGCCGCTGCTGCGGACCGGGTTCCGGATGGTCCTCGGCGCCGAGGACGACCTCGACGTGGTCGGCGAGGCCGGGGACGGGGCCGAGGCGGTGGACCTCGCCCGGCGCCTGCTGCCGGACGTGGTGCTGATGGACATCCGGATGCCGCGCATGGACGGGGTCGCGGCCACCCGCGCGATCGTGGACGCCCGGCTGCCGGTCCGGGTGCTGATCCTCACCACCTTCGACCTCGACGAGTACGTGGTCGGCGCGCTGCGGGCCGGGGCGAGCGGGTTCCTGGCCAAGGACGTCCCAGCCGATGACCTGGTCACCGCGATCCGCACCGTGGCCGCGGGCGAGGCGGTGGTGGCCCCGCGCATCCTCAGACGCCTGCTCGACCAGTTCGCCGGGGCCCTGCCCGACCCGAACGCCACCGCCCCGCGCATCCTGGACGTGCTCACCGAGCGGGAGCGGGAGGTGCTCACCCAGGTGGCGCGTGGGCTGTCCAACGCGGAGATCGCCCGTGCGCTGTCGGTGAGCGAGACCACCATCAAGACGCACGTCGGGCACGTGCTGACCAAGCTGGGGCTGCGCGACCGGGTACAGGCGGTCGTCCTGGCGTACGAGACCGGGCTGGTGCGGCCCGGTGCCTGAGGGCGAGCCGGCATCCGCCGCCGGGTGCTGCCGGTCAGGGGCAACCCTGACTGCGGGTAGGGGCGCTCCCCCAGCCCAGAATGGGCGGCCGGATCCGACCGCGGGCCGACGCCGGGGCTGGCGTGCACCGGAGACGATGGGGTCGCCGGCCGGGGCTGTCCGGCCGGCCCAGACAAGGAGGACTTCGGTGACGACGGTAGCGCCGCCCGCCGCTCGCGCGGTGGACGTGTGGAAGGTGTACGGCGCGGGTGAGGCCCAGGTGGCCGCCTTGCGGGGGGTCAGCGTCGAGCTTGCCCGCGGCCAGTTCACCGCCATCATGGGCCCCTCCGGCTCCGGCAAGTCCACGCTCATGCACTGCCTGGCCGGCCTGGACACGGTCACCCGCGGCGAGGTCTACGTCGGCGACACGCCGCTGGCCGGCCTCAGCGACACGAAGCTGACCCGGCTGCGCCGCGAGGCGGTCGGCTTCGTCTTCCAGCAGTTCAACCTGCTGCCCACGCTCAGCGCCAAGGAGAACATCCTGCTGCCGCTGGCCATCGCCGGGCGCAAGCCGGACCCGGCATGGTTCGACCTGGTCATCGACACGGTCGGCCTACGCGACCGGCTGGGCCACCGCCCGGCCCAGCTCTCCGGCGGGCAGCAGCAGCGGGTGGCCTGTGCCCGCGCGCTGGTCGCCCGGCCACAGGTGGTCTTCGCCGACGAGCCGACCGGCAACCTCGACTCCCGCTCCGGGGCGGAGGTGCTCGGCTTCCTGCGCCGCTCGGTCCGCGACTTCGGCCAGACCGTGGTGATGGTGACCCACGACCCGAACGCGGCCTCGTACGCCGACCGGGTGGTCTTCCTCGCCGACGGCCAGGTGGTGGCCGAGCTGGCCGACCCCACGGCCGAGACGGTCCTGGACACCATGAAGCGGCTGGACGTGCTCGACCCGGCGGCGGTGGCGTGATGCTGCGCGCCACCCTGTCCAGCCTGCTCGCCCGCAAGCTGCGCCTGGTCCTGTCGGGCCTCGCCGTCGTGCTGGGCGTGATGTTCGTCTCCGGCGCCTTCGTGCTCACCGACACGCTGGGGCGCAGCTTCGACGGCATCTTCTCCACCGTCTACTCAGCCACCGACGTGGAGGTCAGCGGCGAGCCGAAGGTGGCGCTCGCGGAGACCGAGGGCGAGCAGGTGCTCACCAACATGCCCGCGGACGTGGTCGAGCGGGTCAGGTCGGTGCCGGGCGTCGCCGACGCGACCGGCGTCGCATCCGCCGACGGCGCCCGGGTGATCGGCGCCAACGGCAAGGTCGTCACCTCCTTCGGGCCGCCCCGGCTCGGTCTGAACTGGACCGGTGAGTCGCAGCTCGTACAGCTGCGCGAGGGGCGCGGCCCGACCGCGCCGGACGAGATCGCGGTCAACGCGGCGCTGGCCAAGGCGGCCGGGATCAGGGTCGGCGACCGAGTCGGCGTGCTGACCCTGCAGCCCAAGCGGACCTTCACGCTGGTCGGCATCTTCGGCTACAGCCAGGGCCGGGACACGATCGGCGGGGTGCAGACCGTGGCGTTCGCCACACCAGTGGCCCAGGAGCTGATGCTCGGCGAGCCCAACGTCTTCACCAGCGTGGAGGTGCGCGCGGCTGACGGTGTCACCCCGGAGCAGGTACGCGACCGGGTAGCCGCCGCCCTTGGCAAGGGGTACGTGGTCAAGACCGGCACCGAGCTGGCCGCCCAGTCCAGCGCCGAGTTCAAGGAGGCCCTGAAGTTCTTCAACTACGTCCTGCTCGGCTTCGCCGGGGTCGCGCTGTTCGTCGGCGTCTTCCTCATCCTCAACACGTTCTCGATCATCGTGGCGCAGCGCACCCGCGAGCTGGCCCTGATGCGCGCGATCGGCGCGGGTCGCCGCCAGATGGTCGGCTCGGTGCTGCTGGAGGCACTCGTCATCGGCCTGCTCGCCTCGGTGCTGGGCCTGGCCGCCGGCGTCGGCGTCGGCGCGCTGCTGGCGTGGGCCATCGGCCGGCTCGGCGGCGGCGGGCTGGAGCTGGTCGGCGTCGGGGTGCCGGCAGCGGCGGTGGTCTCGGCGTTCGCCGTCGGCCTGCTGGTGACCGTCGTCGCGGCGCTGCTGCCAGCGGTACGCGCGTCACGGGTCGCCCCGGTGGCCGCGATGCACGACGCCGCCACCCCGGACCGGCCGCTGACCCGCGTCACCGTGGCCGGCACCGCCGTGCTGGCCGCCGGCGGGGCAGCCCTCGGCGTGGGCCTGTCCGGCAACGCCGGGGACGCGACACTGTGGACAGTGCTCGCCGGCGTGCTCGTCTCGTTCGTCGGCGTCGCGCTGCTGACCCCGGTGCTGGCCCGCCCGGTGGTCTCCGTGCTCGGCCGGCTGTTCTCCTGGTCGGTGCCGGGCAAGCTGGGCCGGCTCAACTCCGGCCGAAACCCGCGCCGCACCGCGATCACCGCAGCCGCCCTGATGGTCGGCATCGCCCTGGTCACCGGGGTCAGCGTGATCCTGTCCTCGGTGACGGAGAGCTTCGACAAGCTGGCCCGGGACTCCGTACAGGCGGAGATCTTCGTGGCCGGGGAGCAGACCGGCCCGCTGCCGCCGACGTTCGACGCGCAGGTGCTGGGCCGCGCGGCCGCCACACCAGGAGTGGCGAAGGTGTCCGCCTTCTACGCCGACCAGGCGGTGGTCGCCGGCGACTCCCAGTTCGTGGTCGCGGTGCACGACCTCCCCGCGACCCGCGACATCTTCGGCCTCGTCCCGGTCCAGGGCAGCCTGGGTACGCTCGGCGACGACCAGCTGGTCCTCGACGCGGAGACCGCCTCGTCGCTGAAGGTCCGGGCCGGTGACCGGCTCGCTGTGCAGCTGTCCCGCGGCGACGCGCGCACGTACACGGTGGCCGGGGTCTTCGCCGAGTCCGACCTGCTGAGCGGGGTCTTCCTGCCGGAGAGCGCCGCGCGCGACTTCCGGGTGCCGCAGCCGGCGCAGGCGTTCATCCAGCTCGCGCCGGGAGCCACGGTGGCCGGGGTGCTGCCGAACATCGAGGCGCTGCTGGCGGACAGCCCCGAGGTGTCGGCCGCCGACCGCTCCGCGTTCGTCCGGCAGCAGACGGCCCAGCTGGACACCATACTCATCATGATCCAGGTTCTGCTGGCGCTGGCGATCCTGATCGCCATCCTCGGCATCGTCAACACCCTGGCGCTGTCGGTGCTGGAGCGCACCCGCGAGCTCGGCCTGCTGCGGGCGATCGGGCTGCGCCGGGGCCAGGTGATGCGGATGGTCACGGTCGAGTCGGTGGTGATCTCGGTCTTCGGGGCGCTGCTCGGCGTGGCGGTCGGCACGGGCCTGGGCACCTCGGTGGTCCGGGCGCTGAACGACGAGGGGATCACGGAACTTGCATTTCCCTGGGCCCAGATGGGTACGTATGTCGCGCTGGCCGCCGTTGTCGGTGTGGTCGCTGCGGTGCTTCCGGCGATCCGGGCCGCCCGGGTCGACGTGTTGCAGGCGATCGCCTACGAGTGACGGCCCGCGCAACGGGGGGTGGTGGGGGTGGCGATGCCACCCCCACCATGCACGCGCCGGCCGGGCGCCGTCCCGCCAGGGGGACCGGCCGCGTCAGCCGGGCGGCCGGGGCGGGGCCGGGTCAGCCGGGGTGGCCGGTCAGCCGGAGACCAGCCGGCGCAGGTCGGCGACGGTGACCTCGGTCAGGCTCGGCACGTGCACCACCCCGTCCAGGCCGGACAGGTCCAGCTCGCAGGGGACCGCCAGCACCACCGCGCCGGCCGCGCGGGCGCTGGCCACCCCGGTCGGCGAGTCCTCGACCGCGACGCACTCCGCAACGGGTACGCCGAGCAGCGCCGCCGCCGTCCGGTACGGCTCCGGGTGCGGTTTGGTCCGGCCCACGTCGTCCCCGCAGACCACCACGTCGAAGTTGGCCACCCCGATCGTGGTGAGCGCCACCTCGACCAGGTGCCGGCGGGTGGCGGTGACCAGGGCGGTCGGCAGGCCGGCCGCACGCACCTCGGCGAGCAGCTCGCGGGCGCCGGGCCGCCACAGCAGCCCGGCGACGAACAGCTGCCGTACCCGCGCCTCCAGCCAGGCGGTACTGGCGTCCGGGTCCCGCCACGGCTGGGCCAGGTCGTCGTGCAGGATAGTCATGGACTCCACCATGCTGGTGCCGACCATGCTGGCCCGGGCGGCGGCCGAGAGCCGCCCGCCGTAGTGCCCGGCCAGCTCGGCCAGCGCGACGTCCCACACCTTCTCGCTGTCGACCAGCGTGCCGTCCATGTCAAACAGCACCGCCGCCAGCTGGCCCATATCGGTCAGTGTGCCGGGACCCGCGACCGCCGCACCCGGCGCGGTCAGCGCCGCCCGGTCAGGGGCAGCTTGCACGGGGCCAGCGAGCCTTCGTACCCGGCGAAGAACGCGTCCGTGCGCTCCTCGGCCGTGCCGTGCGCCCCAGGGGCGAACCAGGGCTGGTCCGGGTCGTCCCCGACCGCGATGAGCCCGGTGCGCAGCTCCTCCAGGTCGCCCTCCTCCAGCTTCAGCTGGCCCTGCCGGACCGAGTCGCCGATGTAGGCCCCGGCCATGCAGTCGGCCTGCAGCTCCTGCTGGATGGTGTACTCGTAGCGCACGCCGAGCCGCACCTGGATGCCGTGGGCGTACTCGTGGCCGAGCAGGTAGTAGACGAACGCGTCGCCGAGCTTGGTGAACGCCACCGCGGCCCAGTTCACGTCGTAGGCCATGAAGTCGCCGGCCGAGCAGTAGACCGCGTTGTTGCGCGGTAGCGGCGTCCCGCCGCACTCCACCTCGCCCTCCTGGCGGTACGGGATGATCCGCCGGATCGGCTGGAACCGGCGGCCGGCGGAGGCGAACTGCGCCTGCCAGTACTCCTGGGCGCTGCCGGCCGCGCCCTGCAGGTCCTGGGCGAACTCGGTCGCGTCCGGCCGGGGGGCGCCCGGCGCACCCTGGTCGGTGCCGTCGGTGCCGTCGGTGCCTCCGACAAAGCAGGCGGCACCGACGACGAGCGCGACGACGAGCGCGGCGAGCCGGGCTGCCCGGGATGAGCTGACAGGCGGTGGCATGGCACCCATCTACCCGCACGCTCCGGGGATCATGCCCGCCGCGCCCGGCTGAGGCGCAGCGGCGCGGGCTCCGCGGCACGGCCCGGGGGCGAGGCTCAGCGGCCCGCCGAGCCGGCTCCGGCCAGCGCCGGCTGGTCCTGCGGGCACAGCAGCCAGTCCAGCGCCACGGCAGCGCTCCACGACTGCTGCGTGCTGCCGAGCGGCTCACCGGTGAACGGCTCGTAGTACTCGCCGAAGGAGAGGTCGGCGAGCTGGCGCAGGGCCTCCGAACGGATCTGCGCGGCCAGGTCACCGCCTGGGCGCTGCCGCTCCAGTGCCCACCAGAGCAGCCAGTTCATCATCGGCCACTGTGGACCGCGCCAGTAGGTGCGTGGGGCGAACCCCGGCGAGCCCGGCGGCGCCGACGGGGGCACCGCGAAGCGCAGCCCCGGGTGGCCGCACCACTGTGGACCGGCCAGCAGCCGCAGCTGGCGCTCGACCACGGCCTCATCGCCGCCGCACAGCAGCGCCGCGAAGCCAGCGACGCTGTCCACCTCGAGCCAGGCCCCGGTGCGCAGGTCCTGGTCGCGGGCGAGCCCGGTGCGGGCCGAGACGGTGGAGAGCACGCCGGCCCGGAACCGGTCGGCGAGGCCGCGCAGCTCCCTGGCCTCCGGCAGCCTGCCCAGCTCCTCCCCCACCCCGGCCAGCTCCTCGGCGGCAACCGCCGCGATGGCCGACATGAACACGTCGGTCATCCGGAAGTCCACAGTGTCCCGCACCAGGTCGTCGTCGTACCCGACCGACCTCATCTGGTGGACCAGCCACAGGTAGCGGCGGTAGTCGGCGTCGGTGGGGCGCTGCCCGGCGTCGGTGACGTGGTGCACGTCATGCCGGGGCCGGGTGAGCAGGTCCGCTCCTGGCACGACGTTGGCGTAGGCGAGGTCCCACCGCGGGGAGTTGTCCATGCCGGACTCCCAGCTGTGATAGATCTCGATGAGCCCGCGCCGGGCCGGGTCCCGGGCGGTGGCCAGCCAGCGGTACCACGCCAGCCACTGGTCGAACGTCCCGGCCACGAACTGCTCGGCCGCGAGCTGGTCCGCGCCACCGTTGCGCCGGCCGGCGTCGAGGATGCGGCGCACCGCGACCGCGTGCACCGGCGGCTGGCAGATGCCCGAGGTCGCCACGCCCCGCGGCGCGGCGTCGGCCCGGGCCGAGTCCCACACGTCGGCGCCGGGGAAGTAGCTGGTGTCCGGGCCGAACACGATGTGCGGCAGCATGCCCGTACGCCACTGGGCGCGCAGCAGCGTGCGCAGCTCGGCGATGGCCCGCGGCACCGAGATGGTGGCGAGCCCGACCGCCACGAACGCCGCGTCCCAGCTCCACAGGTGCGGGTAGAGCCGGGGCGCGGCGGTGGTGAGCTCCCCCAGGTCGTTGGCGCGCAGGATGTACGCGGCACGCGCGGCCATCAGCTCGGCGGAGACGTTGCCGGTGACCATCACGAGACCAGTGCCAGCGCGGTCTCGGCGTCGTAGAAGCGCAGGCTCTCCGGCCGGCATCGCAGCCACACCGGGCTGTCCGGCTCCACCTGGTACCCGGGCGGCGCCTGCACCTTGAGCTCGTGGCCCTCGAGCCGCACGGTCAGCAGCACCGACGCGCCGGTCGGCTCCACCACCTCGACGGTGGCCCGCACCGGCCCACCGGCCGACCCGCCGCTCGCAGGCCCACCGCCCGCCGGCCCGTCCCCGGCGGCCGTGGCCACGTCAATGTTCTCCGCCCGCAACCCGACAGTCACCTCACGCCCATCGTACGTGGCCAGGTGCGCAGGTGCCGCCAGCACCTGGTCACCGACCCAGAGCCGGGCGCCGCCGTCGGCGCGGCGCACCACGGCCGGGAAGAAGTTCATCGGCGGCGAGCCGAGGAACCCGCCGACAAAGCGCTCGCTCGGCCGGTCGTACACCTCAAGGGGCGGCCCGATCTGGGCGATGCGCCCGCCGCGCATCACCGCGACCCGGTCGCCCAGGGACATCGCCTCGGCCTGGTCGTGGGTGACGTAGAGGGTGGTGGTGCCGATCTGGCGCACGATCTTCTTCAGCTCGGCGCGGAACTGCAGCCGCAGCAGGGCGTCCAGGTTGGACAGCGGCTCGTCCATCAGCAGCACGCCGGTGTCGACGACGATGGCCCGGGCCACCGCGACCCGCTGGCGCTGGCCGCCGGAGAGCTGGGCCGGGTAGCGGTCCAGGTAGTCGGTGAGCTCCAGCACCTCGGCGGCCCGGCGCACCCGCTCGTTGACCTGCGCCGCGGGCACCTTGCGCATGCGCAGGCCGAACCCGATGTTATGGCGCACCCGCATGTGCGGGAAGATCGCGTAGGACTGGAACACCATGGAGATGTTGCGCTGCCGGGGTGGCAGGTCGGTGACGTCCCGACCGGCGATGGCGATGCTGCCGTTGTCCGGGGTCTCCAGCCCGGCCACCATCCGCAGCAGCGTGGTCTTGCCGCAGCCGCTCGGCCCGACCAGCACGACGAACTCGCCGTCGGCGACGGTCAGCGACACGTCGTCGGTGGCCCGCACCTGGCCACCGGGGTAGGTCTTCACCAGCTCGCTGATCACGATGTCGGCCATGCCGGCCCCTCCGCGTCGCTCATCGCAGGGTCGTCCCCCACATGTTGACCAGGTACTTGCGCATCACCGCGATGAAGACCAGCGCGGGCAGGACCAGCGCCAGGCCGCCGGCGAACCGGTACGCCAACGGTGAGTCGGCCAGCGTGGCCAGCACCTGCGCCGGCAGCGTGCGCTGGTTGAGGGTCAGGATCGCGGCGCCGAGCACCTCGTTCCACGACATGACGAAGGTGAACATGGCCGAGGCCGCGATGCCCGGCAGCGCCTGCGGCAGCACGACCCGGACGAACGCCTGGGCCGCGTTGGCACCGAGGACGGCCGCGGCCTCCTCGTGGTCGCGCGGGACCGAGACGAACACCGCCGCGGTGATCAGCACGGTGGTGGGCAGCGCCAGCGCCGTGTGCAGCAGCGTCACCGCGTACGTCGTGTCGTAGAGGTTGGTGGTGAGGAAGACCTTTGCCAGCGGCACCGACAGCACCACGATCGGCAGCGCCCGGGTCAGCAGCAGGAACAGCTGGTACGGGTCGCGCCCGCGGAACGCGTAGCGGGACAGCGCGTAGCCGGCCGGCACCCCGACCAGCAGCGCGAAGACCAGTGTGGACAGGCCGACGATGAGCGAGTTGACAAAGCCCGGGACGACCCCGGTGGAGTCGAGGAACCGGGACATCGTCTCGGTGGAGAGATCGGTAGGCAGCAGCGACAGCGGGAACCGGTTGAGCGCCGCCCGGCTGGACAGCGCAGCCAGCGTGATGAGGTAGAGCGGCACCCCCATGAAGGCCGTGATGGCCAGGCACGCGAGCTGGAGCAGCACCGCCTTGCGGCGCCGGCTGGACCGGCGCGGCCGGGGCGGCGCGGTGGCCGCCGGCGCGGGCGGGCGGCGCACCGCGGCGGGCGCGCTCATGCCGTCACCTCCGTCGCGCTCATGTCGCCACCTCCGTGGTGCGGTCGCGCAGCAGCCGCAGGTACGCCACTGAGGTGACCATCGAGGCCCCGAGCACGACCAGGGCGATGACCGCCGCGACGTTGGCGTTCTGGAGGGTGTTGTACCAGTGGTAGGTCTCCCCGACCAGCAGCGGGAAGTCCCGCCCGGCCAGCGCCTGCGCCACCGCGAAGGTCTGGAAGGCCAGGATCGTGCGCAGGATCATCGCCACCTGGAGGCTGGGCCGCAGCTGCGGCAGGATGACGTGGCGCAGCCGCTGCCAGTAGGTGGCGCCGAAGACCGCCGCCGCCTCGTCGTAGTCCTGCGGGATGCCCTGCAGGCCGGCCACGATGATGACGAAGACCAGCGACGTCGCCCGCCACAGCTCGGCGATGAGCACGGCGAGGAAGACCGTCGTCGGGTGCTCGTAGGACAGCCACGAGTAGGGCTCGACGCCCAGCCGGTCCAGCACCGAGTTGAGGTAGCCCCGGTCGGTGAAGATGGACAGCCAGACCAGGCCGGCGGCCAGGTCGCTGATGGCCAGCGGGACCACCCAGATGTAGAAGTAGAGGCCGGAGAACCTCGGCCGCTCGCGCAGCACCAGCGCCATGGTGAGGGCGAACGCGAACTGCAGCGGGATCAGGACCACGATCAGCAGCACGGTGTTGCGCGCGGCCGGCCAGAAGTACGGGTCGTCGAGCATGCGCTGCGCGTGGCTGAGGGTGGGCCCGTCGACCCCGGTGAACGCCTGCGCGACGCCGACGACCAGCGGCCACGCGAACAAGGCGGTCATGAAGACCAGCGAGGGCGCGATCAGCAGGATCGGCGTGGGCAGGCGTGCCCGGCGCCGACGGGCCCGGGGCATCACATCACCTTGCAGGTCTGACCGGCGGGGTCCGGCTTCCAGCACGGGACCTTCAGCTGGTCCAGGATCGTGTTGAGCTGCTTGGCCTGCGCGTCGAGCACCTGCGGCACCGGCTTGCGGTCGAGGCAGATCTCCTTGAACGTGTTCTTGAAGATCTGCGAGACCTCCCCGTCCTTGGCGCCCAGGCCCACCGGCGGCAGCGACAGGACCGCCTCGCTGGCGCCCTGCTGGGCCTGCACGGCCGCGGCCTCCAGGGAGATGTTCGGCGGCAGGTCGCTGGGGAGCGTGGCCTTGACGGTCGGGAAGAACGCGTTCTGGCGCAGCACGTCCAGCTGGGTGTCCGGGTTGGTGAGGGCCTTGATGACCTCCTTGACCTTGTCCACGTCGGGGGCGCCGCGGGGGATGCCGAGGCCCACCACGACGAGCAGGTAGCCCAGTCCCTTCGGGCCCCGTGGCGCGGGCACCATCAGCCAGTCGTCCGGCTTCTCCTTCGGCGCGTTGACCAGGCGGGCCACGTGGTCCCAGGCGATGAGCACCTCGCCGCGCTGCAGCGGCTCCTGCATGAAGTCGTAGTTGGTGGAGGCCGGGGTCGTGTTGGCCCACAGCTCCTTCATGTACTGCCAGGCCTGCACGGCCTCCGGGCTGCGGAACGTGGTGATCTGCCCGCCGGTGAAGCTGGGCAGCAGGAAGCCCTGGAAGAACCGGTGGTAGAGCCCCTTCGGCCCGGCCGGGATGCCGAGGACGGCCTTGCCGCCGTTGCCGGCCTTGGCCGCCGCCGCCCACGCCAGCAGCTGGTCGTAGGTGAGCTTCTGCGGGTCGGCGCCGCTGGGCAGCCACTGCAGCGCCTTCTTGTTGACCGCGACGACGTAGGAGGCCTGCATCCACGGTATGTACTTGGCGGCGTTGCCGCCGAGCTTGCTGAGGTCGGTCAGGTCGGCCTCGATGCCCCGGTCGGCCAGCGCGGTGACCAGGTCGTCGAGGTCGGTGAGGCGGCTGGCGTGCGGGGCGAGCTCGCCGTGCAGGCCGCCGACCAGGCCGACCTGCACCTTGCCCGCCTCGACCTGGGACTGGATGGTGGATGCGAACACCCCGCCGTCGGCCGTGTTGTAGGCGACCTTGGCGGTGGTCACCCGGTTGCTCAGGATCTGCTCGAAGCGCTGCCGCTCCTCGACCGGGGCGAACTGGGTGCATAGGAAGCTGACGGATCCGCTGCCGCCGTCCGCGCCCGAGGTGGACACGCCACCACAGGCGGCCAAGGCCGGCGCTGCCGCCACACCGAGGCCGAGGCCCAACGCGGCGCGCCGGCTGACTCTCGGGCCGTACCAGGAACTGTTCGTCATCGAGGCTCCCTGGATGTGTCATGGCAGAACTTTTGTCAAACTAGCTGACACAAGTTCTCAGCCCGCCGCTCGAGCTGTCAATGGGGCACAGTGACCGACACGCCGAAACCCGGCCCGCCGCGGCCGTTGCAGGGCGCGACCTCGGGACACCTGCTGGCGCTGATCCGCTCGCGCCCGGCCTGGACCCGCCAGCAGCTGATCGAGGCCACCGGGATGTCCCGCCCCACCCTGCTGGACCGGCTGGGGCCGCTGTTCCGGCACGGGCTGGTCTACGCGGCCGGGGTGGGCGCCTCGCTCGGCGGGCGCCCGGCCGAGCTGATCCGCTTCGACGACCGGCACATGGTGGTGCTCACCATCGACGTCGGGCACACCCATGGCCGGGTCGCCGTGACCGGCGTGCCAGGTGCCGACGTGCCAGGTGCCGAGCTGCGCTGCGCCGGGGTACGCCTGGACGTCCCGAGCACGCCGCCCGACCGGACCGTACGGGCGCTGGTGACGCTGGCCCGTACCCTGCTCTCCCGGGGTCGCGGGGAGCGGCTCATCGGGGTCGGGGTCGGCCTGCCCGGGCCGGTCTCCCCGGCGACCGGGCTGACCGGGCCGACCACGACGATGCCGGGCTGGGAGAGCTACCCGCTGCTGGAGCGGCTGCGGGAGCAGTGGCCGGTGCCGCTGGTGCTGGAGAACGACGCGCGGGCGCTGGTGCTCGGCGAGGCGACCCGGCATGCTGGCGCCACGCTGCTCGGCGTCAAGTGGGCCAGCGGCATCGGGGCCGGGCTCGTGGTCGACGGCCGCAGCCTCGGTGGCGACGACGGCGCCGCCGGGGACATCGGGCACGTCACGGTCAGCCGGGGCGGGCCGGAGTGCCGCTGCGGGCGGCTGGGCTGCCTCGCCGCGTACGCCTCAGGTCATGCCCTGCTGGCCCGGCTCCGCCCCGCCGGCGTGACCTGCCTGGACGACCTGGCCGAGCGGGCCCTGCGCCGGGACCCGGCGGTGCGGGCCGCGCTGCGGGCGGCCGCGCGCCGGGTCGGCAGCGTGCTGGCCGCGCTGATCGCGCTGACCAACCCGCGCACGCTCGTGCTCGGCGGCACCATCGGCGCCCTGCCCTCCGTCGTGGAGACCGTCGCATCCCGGGTACGCCACGTCACGCTGGGCCGCAGCACCGAGGGGCTGCGGATCGTGCCGAGCGAGCTGGGCGAGCGCGCGGCGACCGTGGGCCTGGTGCACCTGGTGCTGGAGCGGGTGCTCTCACCCGAAGCGGTGGACCGGGCCCTCGCCTGAGCCGGACCGCGGGCTCGTGGCTCATCTCGTTGGTAGCCTGGGTGATACAGACGCAAGCAGCCATGCGTAGCACGGAGTGCAGCCGTGACCGACCGCAAGCAGAAGCCGCGTGCCCAACGGGAGCAGACGCTGGAGGGTTGCGAGCGCCTGGTGGCTGGCCACGAGCGCAGGCTCGTCGAGCGAGAGCACGCCGCCGACAGACGGGACCGGGCCGCCGACGAACGCGAGACGCTCGCCAACGACGGGAGACGATCGCCGACGCCCGCGAGTGCTGGCTCGTCAAACGGCAGGAGGAGCTCGATGAGCGCAGCCGCCGTCTGCGTGTAGCCGCAGAACAGCACGTCGACCGCAGCACAGAGGCGTTGGAGCTCGCCCGCGCCGCGCTGGTCCGCTCACAGCAGCGGCTGGACCGCGCCGAGGCCGCCATCAACGACACTGCCCGCCGCATCGCGCGCGAGCAGGCCGAGATCGATCGCGAGACCGTCCGCAGCAACACTAGGCTCGAAGAGAATCAATGAATTCCAAAGCGAATCGTGCCAAGCGAGCTGGGTGAGCGGGCGGCGACCGTGGGGCTGGTGCACCTGGTGCTGGAGCGGGTCCTCTTCCCCGACGCGGTGGACCGGGCCCTCGCCTGAGCCCGCCGCCGCTGCCACACCCGCCGACATCCCGGACGGTAGACAGCAGTACCAGGTCTTTGATCTTGGCGATACCGGTTCGTAGCTCATTTCGTAGTACATTGATCGAGTGCCCTACGAGTGGTTGTCGACCGCGTTCGCCGTGCTCGACCGTAACAGCGTCGAGCCGTACGAGGTTCTGCAGGTGCTCTACGGCGACCGTCGGCGGCCGGTCCCGGTCCGCCACCCCTACGTCCTGTCGATGCTCTACATCTGTGGGCGCACGAAGGACGGCCGCCTGTTGGTTGTCATGACGCGGCTGGCGCGGGGCTTCGACGTCGAGATCGCGGGTGCCCGCGACATGACCGACGACGAGCGGAAGGAGTTCGAGTCGTGGGAGAGCAAATGAGTAACGCCGAGTTTCGCCAGTTCCGCGACGCGCTGACCAGTCCCGACCTGCGCGATATGACCCCCGATCAGGTCAACGACCTCCTGCACTCCCTGACGCCCGTTCCCGGCACGGCGGAGCAGGAGGCCGAGCTGGCACTGCTGCTGCCCCCGCCAGGCGACCCGGGAACCCCGCTCAACGTGGTCCGCTCGCTGCGCCTGCCCGAAGACCTCAACCGGCGCCTAGAGGAGGCGGCCGAGGCCGAGGGCGTCCCGGCGTCGGTGTTCATCCGGCGCGCCATCGAGTCATTGCTCGCCGGCCGGGTCAAGACGAACCTGGTCAACATCGATGACGTGATCCGGGCGGTTCGGTCGATACCGCCGGCGGCGGCCTGACGAGCGCGGCAGACGCGAGGACCGCACCGTACGGGGACTACCTCCTCGCTCACCAGCGGAGAGGCTGCTTCAGCTCTCGCCTCTGAGATAGGGCCTCTCCCGGCTCACTCGCCGGTTGCGCCGTCGATGCGCTCCCGGACGATATCGGCGTGGCCGTTGTGGCGGGCGTACTCCTGGATCAACTTGACCAGATTCCACCGGACCGAGCGGCGGTTGCCCGCGCCTGCGGTGTCCAGCGACCCGCAGGCGGCGAGCAGCGCGTCGGCGCTGGCCCGCTCCTGGTGCCAGCATTCGACTGACGGGCCGGACATCGACGGGTCCAGGCCCACGATGTCGGCGTCCGGGGCGTCGTCGGTGCAGTAGACCAGGCTGAGGTCGCCGCCGCCGAGCGCGTAGACCAGGTAGACCCGCTCCATCTCGGTCATGTGCCGGACCAGGCCGAGCAGGGACAGGTCCGACGGTGGTGCGGAGGCGAGCACCAGCTGGTCGGCGGTCATCCCCGCGCACTTGGCGGCGAGCGCGTCGCGGTTGGAAGGCCAGCCAGCCCAGCAGTACCTCCCGCTCGTCGCCGTCTGGTGGCTCTGGAGCCCGGTCCATCGTGTCCCCCGTCGGTTGGTGGCGGGCGTAGCCAGTGCGGACATCCTGCTCGCTGGCCCGGTCCGGTCCAGAATGGACCAGACCGAGCCTGAGCTGGTACGCCATCACGCAGTCGCGCAGGCGCTGTCTCCGCTGGCAGAGCCGCCGCTCATCTTCCCCGGCCCTGGGCTTGCGCCAACGGATCAGTCGTCCGGGTTCTTGTCACGCCAGTCCCGCACGGCGTCCCGGACCCGGTCGAAGATCGCGATGGGCGCGCCGGTCAGCAGGTTACCGGTCGCTGGCTCAGGTGCGCGGGCATGCGGTCGGGTCGGCGCCACCGCCTCCGCCGCCTTCAGCGCGCCCGACATCCGGCGCAGCCGGTGGGCGTCGACCGCACCGTGTAGCAGCAGGAACTCCTCGCTCTCCTCCTTCCGTGTGGCGTGCGCCACCGCCTCGGCCGCGAACAGGCCCAGCCGCCGGTCGAAGTCTGGGTGGTTCCGGACTGCGGTGCGCTGCTGTGCTGCGCGCGGATGGTTGGATCGTGGCGGCGAGGGCGTTTCGGCGAGGGATGCCAGGCGTTACCTCTAACGAGTGAGCGACGTTCGGTAGGGAGGATGTGCCGGTGGCCGGGGTGCAGGTCGTGACGTACGAGGTGGATGACGACACCACGGTGCGGTTTGAGGTCGAGCCGGTGGAGGGGTTCGTTCCGGCCGGGCTTGACGAGATCGCGGGGAGGGTGCAGGAGGCGGTCGCACCGGCGGTGGCGGCGGCGCGGGCGGTCCTGGGGCAGGTGCGGGCGTTGAGCCCGGACGGGGTGGAGGTCAAGTTCGGGGTGAAGGTGACCGGGACGGCGAACTGGCTCGTGGCGAAGGCGGCG
>Ga0075420_100000165_pt1 | contig 46648 bp, 57 predicted proteins | sample SoiMetdeltSBSDD4_FD_75296 | JGI IMG/M metagenome (GOLD analysis project Ga0075420, IMG submission 75296) | Bulk soil microbial communities from a Populus tree surrounding site in Tennessee, USA - Soil MetaG P. deltoides SBSDD4 | ecosystem: Environmental > Terrestrial > Soil > Tree plantation...
AACTCACGTGTCGAACCATGGCCCAAGCTGTCTTTTCGCTATCGCGAACGATTGAGAGAGTACGATCCCTCGGAGCCCGCGGCTTTCCTGGTCGACTGCAGATCTGCGATGTATCCCTGCATTTCACTCAGCACCCGTTCGATATGCTTAACTGAGCAGTGGCGTAGAGCATGCACGCTCTTTCCCGTCCATATCCGGAGAGATTGTCGGGATGGCGAATTCATGGTGAGTACATAGGTCCGTGGCAGGTTCTTCATTATGTCCTCCTTGACGACGCGATGGTAGGAAGGCCGGCGAGGCTGGCTTCCTTTGGTTCATGGGGTAACTATTTCTTTATCTGACAGACCTCAGCGATATGCAACGTGCTGTGCTAGGTGACAGGACACGCTCAGTTCTGTATCCAACCAGAGAAACCTCCTGTGCTCATCGGATACCGAGACATCGAATAGTCGATCCGGCGAAACGATCCTCGTTGAGTACCGCTTCCCCGTGAATGAGACGCGACTGCGCAATGTCGTGTCACACCGATGACCCCATACCTCCACCGGTTTCGTCATGGAGAGGTCTCCTCAAACACTTTCACGACGAGCGTGCGCTGCCTCATCCTTGCCACCATACCTGCGTACGACATCTCACGAAGAACGGCAGCAACCTGTGCACGGTAGTTGCTGACCATGCTCGCGCCGTCGATCACTGCATCATAGAGAAACCATTGCCCGGACTTATACGTCAGGCGAAATTCGACCCAGGTATCAGCCTTGCTCCCCGATAGACGCGTGACGACCTTGGCCCGATCTCTTTCTCGCTGCTCGGAGAGAAAAATAATCCGGTCATTGGAATATTCGACCATTCTGTTCGCCAGCGCATCGCGAAGCACCTGCACGAACAAATCGACAAACTCCAGTCGTTCGTCGTCGTTCAGCTCCGTCCATGGTTCACCAAGGCAGCGTTTCGCCATCTCGGCATAACTGACACGGCGTCTGATGAGCTGTTCAATTGCAACGCGTCGTTCGTCAGCGCGACTCCACTTGTTTTGTTCTTTCAGAATGTGGAGCAACTCGGTGATCGTACTCTTGACCGCTTGTGTGGGACTGTCGTCAGTCGCAGCCTGCACCCCCGGGACCATGACCAGGATCGCGAAAAGTGCCAAGATTCGAATAAAGATGAGTGGCACTTGAGGACCGATTTCCTCGTGGTTTCGCTCGTACGTGATCATGAATGGTGACGTGGGTTCCATAGACGTCCTCACTGTTCTCCGACAGCACCTCCCTGCGAAAGAGTGGTGCCTATGGTAGGTTGGATGGCGGTTAATGTGCGCGGCGTCACAACCATGATAGAGAATTTCATGGCTGTACCCCCTCTTCTTGAAATTATTCGTGAGCCCCGTACGGATGATCCCAATGCGACACCAGATGAGGCTACACCCTGGAGGTTATGGTAGGCATCCGGAGGGAACGAATCTGCTCAATATTGCTCAGTCGATAAGAATTGCATCAGAGAGAGCCATCTGCCTGTTAGAAATATACCGTTATTCAATCACTTGCGAGGGCAATGCTCTCCGTTCCAGGCAGCAGAAAGCCCTCATGATTTTCGAAGCACCAAGGGAATTCCCCAGCGTGGGAAGGCCGACAGAGATTTTCCAAGGACGATGTGAGCTCGATTTCAAGTAGATCCTGAGGAAGAATGGGTCATGCGGAGCGGGCTATCGGGATGACGCAGAGCTGCCGGGTGAATTCCGGCGGCTCTGCGTCATTCTTCATGATTGGAATCGCTCCGGGGAAGGCCACGAAGCCTTGGAGATGCGCTGGAGAGGAACAGGCTTCCCAGAATGGATGACGCTACATTAACCTGCGCTACGCCTGAGCTTGCCACCCTTGCAGATGGGTCAACTTGTAGGTCTTTGTTTCGTTGCAGTTTGGACAGTGAATGCGCAGAGCCGGTGTCCCATACTCTGACCAGGGCAGCATGACCACGTTGGGCAAGCCGGATGGCTCGTTCGATTTGTTACATAGACAGACAATTTTGAAAGTGTCGCCGCTGTCTTCGCCTCGTATTTGCACCTGACCTCCCTTCCTGGTGAGTGCGCCACCGGGTGTCTCTAGGGAAAACAGCCGAATCTAGCTCGACAAAGGTCACTGCTGCTACCACGCGTATCACCTTACCCGCGTTCCGCAGATGCGATGGCAGCGTCAATTGATGCCAACGCCTGCAATTGGCTAGCGGTATCGATACCATGCGATTGCGAAAGGTCCTCTCCGCAGAACTGCAATAAGCGAATAAGTGCCCTGCATTCACCCCGTATACGCTGATCGAAAGTGAAACGGCGTAATGTCGGGAAGATCCGCTCCCGAGCTTCCTGCTCGCAGGATGGGGAAGATAGATCCAGCTGGCTTAAGGCCTCCACATCTTGTTGCAGAGCTTCACTCAAGCCATTGATTAATCTGAGGAGGGAATCCAGACGCATCCGCCCCACCGTCCATTGGCTTGCGATAAGCGAGTGAAGTACCGACCCATTCATGAGAGATCAACCGTTCCCGTCCTGCCTGGACGCCGTTTGCAGATCTGAAGCCCCCATAGTGACACAATATAAAACACGGCCAGTGAGGCGCCACCGATAACAAACCAACTGCTCAGCGAGATCAGGTCTAGGTGTGGCATCGCCCCCCCTCTTTTCACAGTTCGAACGTGTTTCCACCATAACCTATTGCTACATGGTCGTCTGGTCAAAGTAGCTCAGCCAGACGAAGCTTCTGATCGAGAGAATGCGGAAGAGCACTTGGGGACGGAATTGGAAGCAGGCCCTGGCCCCGACTTCTTCACAGAGAGTCAAACAGAATGGATGGTGACAATAGGATTGCGCCCCACTTGGAATCGCAAGAGCTTAGGCGAGGGTTAAAGTTCCCATCTTCCGCTCACTCTGTGGTGATGACCTCTCGTGAAATAGGCATTCCTTATCTCAACCTCCGTGGCGTGTTCGAGCGGCGGCCTCATCCTCGCCCCAAGTCCGATGCTGTTCGCTGACGTGTTCTATGCCATCCCGTTTCTCGATCACCCAGAGAACATTTTCTGGAATCTCGATTATCTTTAATTGCGTCGCGTGACCATTTGCTTCATTCCCCAGTTCTTTTATCACCTGCACCAATTTAGCGTCGTCCCTAGGAATAAGCTTGCCACACTGATTCAGGCTGGGCTCGTTCGGGGCCGCTGCTTTCGGCCAGTATGCACCTTTATCCACTTCGCTCAGGGCCTCAGGCTGTCCCAGGTCTCTCAACCGAAGAAACGCCTTGTGGCTGACGCAAAAGGACCCATAGCCTGCGTTAATGATGATGGACTTCATTGTGCTACTCCTTCTCGTTGGGAACCTAACAGAACTCGCGGCCTGGTCGCGTAACTGTTTTTGTGCAGGAGTGACCATGCACTGGGAAATTAGAGTCCCTGGTTATCTCGGCGCATTCATAATCGGAAGAGGCGGGGATGTCTGCGGGATACGTTCATAGGGTCTTCTCACCGTCATGGCACCTCGCCCATCTTCTGAGATGACAGTCCAAGTCAGCCTCATTATAGGGGGATGGCCTTGCCATGGGCTGTGCAATTCTGACCATAATGGAAGAGGCGCCTTCAACCGAACAATACTGCGGAGAAGACCTGCAGGTACGCACAAACTAGGAGAGGGATTCTCCATTACATGTGCACCATATGTAACGAAGAAGACTTATGAAGTGCCGACTTGAACGCTGTGGAAAGATTTGGGCAGGGTTCCTGCGGCTGTCTTGGAGTCGATCAGGACGCAGGCTGCAAGGATGCTTTCAATTCTTGAATAGTGCGCGCGACATCTTCCTCGGTCGACCCGAACCGATCCCCCATCACCTTGATCGCCTGATTGATGGCCTTCGTCATCTTCGCTACTTTCTCTTCTGGTGTCATGATGGACTCCTTATGATTATCGGGCGTTATGGTCAATAAGAACTGGGTAGCATCCTTCCGCGGCCACTACTGTATGGATGAGCAGGAGCTGTTTCCATGAGCATGAGCAAGCGGGAAGTCGGCGCGGCGTAGATCAGCATCTCTTACATTACAGTCAGTACCACGACGTGTCAATGGTGACGAGAGCCGCAGATCCTGCGGCGAGGGTTTCAGCAGACGGCGTGTCACAGTGGTGGAGATGAAATGCCTGTTCGATGGTCAGCGCGATGCGTCGTGAGTGCATCCACGTGTTCTCAGAATCTCCGGTCAAGAAACGCCGCGTAACGTGATGCTCTCATCACCTGTATATGTTCTGAGAACAACCGTTCCAATATTGAGAATACGGGCGACCGGTCCTTGCTCAATCAAGATGCCGGCGATCTGGTCAAGGGGTAAGGCCTGAATCTCAAAACCTGTGTATCCATTCTTCACGATCACCCGACGTGATGTCAGGAAATACTGGGCCCATCTTCGCAGGGCTATCACGCATGCGAGCAACAAAGCGGCGCCGCCAAGCCAAACTTCTCCCCCACTCGTTCCCGACTGCAGGATGAGGAGACCACGAATTCCGGCCATCGCGGAGAACATGTATAGCCAGACGAAATATTTCCAGGACGGAAATGTGCTCCACCGCAGGACTTCCTCACTTGGATTTCTGCTCGGTTCAGATGTCCCTGGTGACCGCCCCAAGGCCTCATGATGTCCCAATGAAATCATACGATGAAGGTAAACCGTCGCGGATAAAATTGCAAAGGTGCGATCAGAGGGTAGCTGCTTGCGTTAGCCCCCCTTTGTAGGAGGTAGAGAAGTTCCTCTCATTTCGGATAGCCTTTTCCCAACCGTGCTTCTTTGAACCGGCATAAGCACACAACGCACACATGCGATGGCGAACCAGGGAGTTCGTTATTGCCGCCTTGGGGCATTACGCATCAACTGTCTTTGCATGAGACGTATCGATTTGGCGCGCTCAACCCAGTGATTTGCGGTCGTTTCAGAGCCATTTCAGCGGCTCTAACCGAGGGGTTGGACGAATCCCGCAGTGTGTCTCCCTTGCCCCCCTCTTTGGATTAACCTTTTCAGGGAATACAGAATTGATCATCGTGGTCGCTATGATGCCACCAGTTGTCGATGTGAATCACGTGTTTTTCAATGGGTTGGAAAGGAGGCAAGATGCAAACACGTTACAGCCAGCGTGTCTCGGTTTCTTGTTCTGTGGTGTTTGCTGGCGATGATGGCGTGGGAGAAGGACGCATTCTGGATTTGTCGCTGCCAGGATGTTTGCTGGAAGGAGCCGAAACATTGAAAACGGGTGACTACGTGCAGTTGCGCATTTTCCTGCCGGACCTACAGACGCCACTCCACATTCCCCTCGCTGCCGTGCGATGGGTCGATGGGTTCAAAGTAGGGCTCGAGTTTATTCAAACGTCTCGCCAAGAACAAAAACGCCTGGAACAATTTGTCCATGGGCGAATGGTGTTATTAGGTAACGCGGTCTATTGGAATGAAGGAATTGTCATAATTGGGGAGATAGACAAGCGTGTTCCTCTTCCCTACGATGTGAATCGGTAGACATCAAGGCCCGCATGCGTTCCTCAGACCTTCTGCAGATACTCCTCAGAGGCGAGTACCCACGGGAAGATGGCTCATCAGACTGACTATGAGTGGGACTCAGGGATCAGGTTTGTCTGCTCGAGAGTTGTACAGCGACTCTGGCTCGATGGGCAGGTCGATCTCACACTTCCTTTAAGTCCTCTTCCTCCCCAATCTCCTCTACCTCTGGCTCGGATTTAGCCTTGAGGGTAGACGGATGTAGACCATATTTTTTCAACATTTTGTAGAAGTCCGCTCGATATCGCCCGGCAAATTGGGCGGCTCGGGATATATTTCCTCCTGTCATCTGCAGCACGTTCCGCAAATAGGTTCGTTCAAATTCTTCTTTTGCTTCCGTGAGCGGTTTCATCGCGATGTCGGGTGCCACACCGATCGCCGGAAGTAAATCCGGTGAAATCATGTCTTGTCGTGACATGACGACGGCTTTCTCCACGGCATTTTCCAGTTCGCGTACATTGCCTGGCCATGGATATACCATGAGTCGATGCATGGCCGACGGGGTAAACCCTCGGACATCCTTATTCGATCGATGCGCGCTTTGTTTTACAAAATGCTGTGCCAGAAATGGAATATCATCCTTGCGTTCTCGAAGCGGCGGAATGGTCAACGGGACCACGGAAATACGATAATACAGATCGTGGCGAAAATCTCCCGCCTTCACGGCTTCATTCAAGTCCTTGTTGGTGGCGGCGATAATGCGGACATCTACTTTCGTCGTGTAATCTGCCCCCACTTCGCGGACCTCACGTTCTTGAACTGCACGAAGCAACTTGACTTGCATTGAGAGAGGCATTTCGGCGATCTCATCCAGAAAAAGGGTACCGCCATTGGCGCTCTGGAAGAATCCTCGCTTCTGCGCAACGGCGCTTGTGAAGGCGCCTCGGACGTGTCCGAACAGTTCACTCTCAAACAGCGTTTCAGGGATTGCAGCACAGTTGATTGCGACGAAGGGATGCTTGGTTCGCCGGCTATTCGTATGAATGACACGAGCCAACACCTCTTTCCCTGTGCCGGTCTCCCCACACAGAAGGATAGTGGCATCGGAATCGGCGACTTGGGCGATCTGCTGAAAGAGTCGTTGCATCGCCGGGCTTCGTGCGATCACATTCTCCAGTCCATACAGCTCTTTGACCAAGGACTTCAGTCTTTGAATTTCCCGACTCATACGCTGTTGAGAGAGAGCTTTGTCGATGGTAGCCTTTAGCTCTTTATCATCGAACGGTTTGGTCAGATAACCGAAAGCTCCTCGCTGCATTGCTTCTACGGCATTGGGAATGCTGCCATGGGCGGTCAGAATAATAACGGGGAGGCCTGGCTGGGTCCGCAGTAGTTCCTCGGTAACATCCAAGCCGTCTTCACCTCGTAGGCGCAAGTCGGTGATCGCGATATCGAATGTTTCCCGTCGGGCGGCATTGAGCGCGTCCTGGCCAGTTGTGCATGGGGTGACGTTGAGACCCATTGCGGACAGCCGCATTCTCAATAAATGCAATAGACCTTCATCATCATCGACCACGAGAATGCGTTCTTGATCCATGGTCCCCCTATGGTTTGATAGGTTCCGGTACCAACGGTGGTATCGCGTTAGAAGGTGGTTTGATCGGCCTGATCTTTTCTCTCATTTCTTGGTCGATCCGTTTGAGGGCTTCCAATTGGCCAGACAGTTCCTCGATCTTTTTGTCTCGATCGCTGACCTGGCGCTGCAAGGATTGCAGGGTTCCGGATTCTACGAGAACCTTAGAGGGCTCCCGCTTAGTCGTTAAGGCCTCCACTTTCTTTTCCTGCTCCTGCAGTTCGCGATGCAGACTTTCGACCGACTGCGCCTCTACCTCCTGCATAGACCGCAATCCTTGAATGACAAGCTCCCTGTCCAATAGATCACGGACCGCACGTTCGGTCGCCTGATTGAGTGCCATCGCATTTTGTGCAATCGCAGGTCCCCTCAGGACAGCTTGCATCCAGGATTGATCGGGGGGGATATTGCCCTGCTGCAGCAACTGAATCCAGATCTTACTTGAGATCGACAGAGGGCTTTTCGGTGCCACGGTGATGACTTTCTCAAAATAGCGTACCGCCAGTTCTTGATTTTCGTACAAGGCGGCAAGCGCCCGTGTAAAGTAGGCATGGTCACAGGACCCCTTCATGTTGCATTTGCTGATCTGTGTCTCTTGTTTTCTGATTAAATGTTGTAAGGCTTTGGCGTCCAGTTGATCCGACGAAAAATAGGGAGAGGAGCCTGGCGCCTGAAGCGTAGCGCATCCTTCAAGTAAAGCCAGAACAAGAACGCTGAGCCATAGCATCCTTTCGAGAGAAATCATCACGCTCCTCCCGACCGGGTCAGGACGAGGAACAATCGGACGGTGGTTCCTTTCCCTACTTCGCTTTCCACCCATATTCGGCCCCCATGAGCTTCGACCACTCTTTTGGCAAGCGCCAACCCTAGACCGCTTCCCATTGATGCACGTTTTGCTTTTGTACGTCCTTGGTAGAAGCGGTCGAAGATGTGGGGAATTTCGGAAGCGGGAATTCCCGGGCCGGAATCAGTGACCGACACAAACATGAACCCGTCCTCCAGTTTCGGAATCATCACCAGTTTTACAATGGCGGCTTCGGGACTAAATTTCAAGCCATTAGACAGAAGATTATCGAGGACCTGCTCAATCCGTGAGCTGTCCGCTTTGACCCAGTAGCGTTCCTGCGGAGCTTCAACAATCAGTTGAACGTGTTTTGCGTCGGCCAACAAGCGGATCTTGTTCACTGATATTTCAGCGACTTTCTTGAGATCCGTAGGGGTAAACCGGTACTCCAGCATGCCGGCTTCCATCTTTGAGAGGTCCAGAATGGTAGAAATAAGCTGCATCAGCCGCCTGCTGCTGTCGGCCATAATACGTAAGGTGGTGCGTTGATCTTGGGTGAGAGGACCGGGGATTTCATCAAGCAGCAGGTGAGTTCCTTCTTGGATGGATGCCATCGGCGTCCTCAGTTCATGCGACACGTGCGCGAGAAATTCACTCTTGATATCATCCAATTGCTGCAGCTGTTTTCCCATCCAGTTGACGGTATCGGCCAGTTCTCGCAGTTCGCTGGGCGCTTTGACTTGTAAGGACGCATGGAAATGCCCCTGTCCGATCTCCTTGATATGTGCCTGAAGGCGGCGCAGAGGCCGTAGAATATTATAGCTGGCTATGGCCGCGAGGCCGAGTCCGATGAGCAGGGCCACGAGGACAAGCTGTTGTGTGACCGCTTCGGCTTGGACAGAACTGGCGCGGGATTCATTCACACTCACGCTGATGCGGGCCTGATGAAGACCGATGTAGCTGCTGAGCGTTGTGGTCATGCGATCAGTGATCGCTCCTCGTTGAATTTCGTACGTTTCTTCGGCGTTCATGGGGTCCGAAGCCGGTTGGGACAGCTGTGCGTGAAAAAGCGCGATATGTTGCTGCTGCAGGCGCTCGACTTCCTTCAATAGCTGCTGCCCCTGAAGGGAAGCCTCCCGATCGTGAAGTTGCCCCAGAGCATGTTGAAACTCCTTGGTCTCCTGGTCGAAATGCTGAAGGAACGTTGCGGCATGTACGGCAACATATTTCTTTTGACTCTGAACTTGATCATAAAACGAGGACAGTAACCGTTTGGCGGCTTCAATCTCAGGATAGTGGTGTGACGTCATCTCCGTACTCAGAGCCGATAGTTCGCGGATCTGAAACAGCGCGTAGAGGTTGACTCCAGCCATCACGACGATAATGACAAGGTAGGTCAAGACGAGGCGCCAGAAGATTGAGAGACGCACGACCAAGAGCCTTTGGATATCAGCGGACGTAATGTGTTTCGGTCAGATGCGGTGTATGTAAACCCATACAACAGTTCATACGGACTCTCAACATCTTCCGTTTTTCCTGCAGCATATCGGGCACCGGTGTGGCGCGAAGGAAGTTTCGCGGTCGCCTGGCGCGCTATGATCTGGATAAGAAGGCACGATGACGGCGTGATGAGTGATGCAGGGCGGCAAAGAGATGCCCACGAAAAAGAAGCATCCCCACTGCCAGCGGTGGCGTTAGGAAGAGCGCAGCTACACTCGTCATCTCGGAAGGTATCCCCAGAGTGGTCAACCATGCCGACAAGACCGTAAACGGAAGTACCAGGAGTTGAAAGAAATCCAAACCTGCTCCTCTGCCGAGTCGACTGGAGAGCGACACGAACAAAGAAAAGCTGAGGGGCATGAGGATCACCGCCAATGGAAGGAACCATTCAATCCAGTTCTCGAGTACAAATTCGTAGCTGCTTTTTAGGACATCCAGAGGAGAGTCATGCCGAGTTTGATAGATCACTTCCGGTGCGGGATTCAACAAAATGAACACCAACAGCAAAGCGGCAACCACAAAAACCTGACTGCCCGGATTCGACTGGAGACTGGTATCCAACAGCATCGTCGGAATCCAGAGCACAAATCCGACGCCGATCACGTCCCAGAAGTATTGACCAACGCTGTCAAGAATGTCTCGAAAGGTCAGCTGACGAACGCCCTTCACGGCCTGCTCGATGAGACTGAGCGTGGAACCGATCAATAATGCGTTGATCGCACCAAGGATGAAACCTCCGGCAATCCCAAGCGGTCGCGCAAGTCCGGCGGCAAGCCAAAAGGCGATCGCAAACGCGATCAAGGCGATGATGATGATCCAGCCATGAATGAGGGAACGTCCAGTGGCGCGCATCGCTTCCCGGTATAAGCGAAGGGTGGAGGAGAGAATGTCAGCCATGCTTCAGATAGTCCTGCCGATGCTCGTCGTACAAACGATGAGCTCACGTCGATCCCTCGTAAGCACGATCATTTGTCAAAATTTGGACAATAGTCTGGAATGAACCCGTCGGTCAAGCGGGTGAGATTCAATTGATGCGTCGTCCTGGGTAGAGACGTTGCCTGATACGTTGACTTCATCTTATGAATGATTATGTCCCAACCGACGCCACCTGATTGAGGAGAATCATGCCATGGATATGAATCGGATGACCGTAAAACTTCAAGAAGGCCTCCAGGAAGCATCCTCCCTGGCGATGCGCAGGGGGCATCAGGGTATCGATGTGGAGCACCTCCTCCAAGCGTTACTCGAGCAGGACGGCGGAATCACATCCGCATTGCTTGAACAATCAGGTGTCTCGGTGTCAGCGGTCCGGCAGGGCGCCGAACTGGCGCTGGCCAAAATCCCCCAAATTCAAGGGCCAGGCGCGGCGCCTGGTCAGATTCACCTGACGCCCCGGTTGGCGAAGGTCCTCACTCGTTCCGAAGACATCATGAAAGAACTCCGAGATGAGTATGTCAGCATCGAGCACGTGCTCCTTGCAATGGTGGAAGAGGGCGGAATTTGGGGCCGCCTCAACGTGACGAAGGAGAGGTTGCTTGCAGCCCTTCAAAAGGTGCGAGGCAATCAGCGCGTGACCAGCCAGGATCCGGAAGGCACCTATCAGTCTCTCGAAAAATATGGACGCGATCTAACTCGTCTGGCCGAACAGGGAAAACTCGACCCCGTGATCGGTCGCGATGAGGAAATCCGCCGGGTGATCCAGATCCTGTCACGCAGGACAAAGAATAATCCGGTGCTGATCGGTGAACCAGGGGTGGGCAAGACCGCCATCGTAGAGGGACTTGCGCAACGTATTGTGAAGGGAGACGTGCCGGAAGGCCTGAAGCAAAAACGCTTGATTGTCCTCGATATGGGTGCTCTGGTAGCCGGCGCGAAATTCCGAGGAGAATTTGAGGAACGACTGAAAGCCGTCCTGAAAGAAGTGCAGGCGGCTCAAGGGCAGATTCTTCTGTTTATTGACGAGTTACATACTGTCGTAGGAGCCGGCGCAGCGGAAGGAGCAATGGACGCAGCGAATCTCCTGAAGCCCATGCTGGCGAGAGGCGAACTCCACCTCATCGGTGCGACGACTCTAGATGAATACCGAAAACATATCGAAAAGGACGCGGCTCTCGAGCGGCGCTTTCAGACGGTCATGGTGGATCAGCCGTCTGTTGACGATACCATTTCGATCTTGCGCGGCCTCAAGGAAAAGTATGAGGTTCATCATGGCGTGCGCATCAAGGATGGCGCACTGGTCGCGGCGGCCAGATTGTCACATCGGTATATTTCTGACCGATTTTTACCTGACAAGGCCATCGATCTCGTCGACGAAGCTGCAGCCCGTTTGCGGACGGAGATCGATAGCATGCCGGCAGAATTGGACGAAGTGTCACGAAAAGTCATGCAACTTGAGATTGAACGGGAAGCACTCAAGAAGGAAAGCGACACGGCCAGCAAAGCACGCTTGGTAAGCATAGAAAAGGAATTGGCTGAAAAGAACGGCAGACTTCAGGTCCTCAGGGCACAGTGGGAGTCAGAAAAGGCTTCTGTCGCGAGATTGCGTAAAACTCGCCGGCACATTGAGGAAGTCAAAGTCGAAATCGAACGGGCCGAACGTGCGTACGACCTCAATAAAGTGGCACAGTTACGGTACGGTGAATTGCCTCGACTTGAGCAGGAACTGCAACAGGAGGTGCAACGTCTGGACAAAAAACAGGGTGAAAGCCGCCTGCTGAAGGAAGAGGTGGATGAGGACGATATTGCGGCCGTCGTCAGCCGCTGGACCGGTATTCCCGTAAGCCGGTTGGTCGAGGGAGAAATGGAAAAGCTTTTGAAGCTTGAAGACCTGCTGCATAAGCGAGTGGTTGGTCAGGACGAAGCGGTGACCGCGGTCGCTGACGCCGTCGTCCGTGCCCGCTCCGGGATCAAAGACCCCAACCGTCCGATCGGTTCATTCCTCTTTCTTGGGCCGACCGGCGTGGGCAAAACCGAACTGGCCCGAGCATTGGCGGCGACCCTATTCGACGATGAGACCAATCTCATTCGCATCGACATGTCCGAGTATATGGAAAAGCACACCGTGGCCAGACTGATCGGAGCTCCCCCTGGTTACGTAGGGTACGAAGAGGGTGGACAGCTAACCGAAGCCGTGCGTCGACACCCCTTTTCAGTCATCCTGTTTGATGAGATCGAAAAAGCCCATCATGATGTCTTCAACATATTGCTCCAGGTGCTCGACGACGGCCGTCTCACCGACTCGCAAGGACGGACAGTCGACTTCAAGAATACCGTGTTGATCATGACGTCCAACATCGGTAGCCAGCACATCATCGATTCGCAACAAGCGGGCGCCACGTACGAGCAGATGCGCGCGGTGGTGACCGGAGAACTCCGGAAGCACTTTCGTCCTGAGTTCCTCAATCGCGTCGACGAAATCGTGGTATTTCACCCGCTGTCGGAAGAGCATTTGGCGAAGATCGTCGACATTCAGCTCGGACGCTTACGGCAACGACTGGCCGAACGTCACATCACGCTCGCCGTGACCCCGGTGGCCCTAAAAAACCTCGGCAAACGCGGATACGATCCCGCATATGGAGCTCGTCCGTTAAAACGGCTTATTCAGCAGGAGATCGAGACACCGATTGCCCGGCAGCTTATCAAAGGAGAATTACGCGACGGAGATACGGCGGCGGTTGACGTCAAGGATGGCCAAACAGTAGTCGTGCCCACTCTGCCGTTATAGTCCTGACATGACGGCAGATGAACAGCTAGATCGATTGATGACTTATCCGATTTGGACCGACCCGCCGTTTGCGTCGGTGTCTCCCCCGCTCATACGCCGTTTATCGAGTCGATAGTCGGTCGGCGTGACTTCTAGGACATGTCCTTTGATGGTGTGAAAGCTTCCTTGGCTGAATATGACACGCCCGCCGTCTTTTAATTCGAGCGCAAAGACGGTAGTCCCAGTCTCCCCATGTTTTAACGCGACGCTTTTCGGCGTCTTTGATAGTTCATATGCACGACGTTCGTTGAAGGTGAGATTGCTGTCCACAACTTTCGCCTTCATGCGGCCGGTTTCATCGAACAGCGCGAAATTGACCAGCAGCGATCCGGCCGTTTTTGGAATCGAGATCTCGATTTGAGGTAGGCCTTCAATGTCGATGGTTCCGTTCACGTTGCGAAAGACATTCGAACCGATTTCAATATCCATGCGATCATTCTCCTGTGGCAAATGGTCTTGGCTGCGGACTACGATTTCTTAATCCGGTCTAGAATCAATGCGATACACCCTCCGAGGAGCCCTCCGCCTAAGATGGTCGTCATGAGCTCGACCAATTTCAATTCCCAGACCGACCCTTGCGCCTGCATCGCCTCTCGAATGCCGCCCTGCAGCAGGATGACGGCCAACGCCATCGTAGCGCCCACTAGAAACCACCACATGAACACCTTAGCCGTATGCATCATGTCGGCGGCCTAGAACTCAAGTGGTCGATCAAAGCCCCGGTACTGAATCGCTTCGGCCAGATGCGTCACAGCGATCATGTCACAACCTGCTAAATCGGCGATGGTACGTGCCACTCGGACAATGCGTCCGTACGCGCGCGCCGACAAGCTGAGGCGTGTCATGGCCTGTTCAAGAAGGTCGCGGCTGACCGAATCCAATGTGCAATATTTCTTGAGGAGTCGCGGACTCAGCTGCGAATTGGTATAGATGCCGTCTTTCTTGAACCGTTCGGTCTGGCGCGCGCGTGCCGCCATGACACGAGCAAGAATGAGCGCGGATGATTCGCCGGGAGGCCGGTCCTCCCGCAATTCCCGAGGCGGCACGGCAGGAACGTCCAGGTGAAGATCAAGCCGATCCATCAACGGCCCGGACAGACGACCTCGATACCGTCGAATCTGGGCGGGAGAGCACATGCAATCTTTTGAGCGGTCTCCATAATAGCCACAGGGACAGGGATTCATGGCAGCGACAAACATGAATCGAGCAGGATACCGAAGAGAGCCGCTGACTCTGGTCACCGTGACACTTCCTTGCTCCAATGGTTGTCGAAGCGAGTCAAGAACCGAGCGATTGAATTCGGCTGCCTCATCGAGAAACAGAACCCGGTATGGGCGAACGACACTTCGCCGGGTTTAGGAATGGTTCCCCCTCCGATCAAACCAGCCTCGGAAATGGAATGGTGGGGAGCCCGGAACGGTCGAGCAGTCACCACGGGGTGGCCTCCTTCGAGCTGTCCTGCCACACTATAGATGCGGCTGGTTTCCAATGCTTCCTCCGTCTGGAAAGGGGGAAGGATGGACGGTAGTCGTCGGGCCAACATGGTTTTTCCCGCTCCAGGGGGACCGACCATTAGCACATTATGCGCGCCCGCAGCGGCCACTTCGAATGCCCGTTTCGCAGAGTCCTGTCCGCAAATATCGACAAAGTCCTCTTCACATCCTGTATGAAACGCAAAATATGCCCCTCGATCCACTGCAGTGGGACCGATACATTGTGCACCTCGCAGAAATTCAACGGCCTCAGGCAGCGTGTGGACCGGAAAGACCTCTGCGCGCCCGGCAAGCGCGGCTTCAGTGGCATTTTCCACGGGCACGAGCAACCGGTGTGAGTTTAGACATGCCATGCCGATCGAGAGCGCACCGCTGATCGGTTTGACCCGCCCATCCAAAGACAACTCCCCTGCAATCACGTCGTTTTTTACGGCTTCCACTGGTAGCACCTGTTCCGCAACCAGAATTGCCAAAGCAATCGCGAGGTCGAGTCCCGACCCCTCCTTTTTGACACCCGCAGGGGCAAGGTTTACGGTAATTTTCTTCACAGGGAACTGAAAACCACTGTTTTTCAGTGCGGCCCTGACCCGATCGCGACTCTCCCGAACTGTGGCATCGGGTAAGCCCACCACCGAAAATTGGGGAAGTCCTCCGGAGATGTCGACTTCCACCTCGATGAGATGGGCCTCCAACCCCACGAGCGCCGCACTGAATACTTTTGCCAACATAGAGCCTTTTTTCTGAAACGCTCGGCTGCGAGGAACTCCTCAGTCGGAGCGGGATTATAGGCAACGGGTCTCCGCGTTTTCAACCGTTCAGCGTTGGTCGTTTGCAGGTCTCATGCACACAAGAGAGCCCTCGCAATTGTAGCGTGTACGAGTTCGTTTCTGTATAATGCCGCGCATGCGCCCCTGGAGTGATGTCCCCCGGTGCATCTGTCCCTCACCGCCCTTCAATTGGTCTGGCGGCTTGCGGAAGCAACCTCCGCCACCATCCTTCATGACGTGTATCGTCTGGCTCTTCCTTTGGATGACATCCATAGAAATAGGACCGGGCTTGGCTGCGGTGAGCGACTCCGGATCATGGAGCCGAGCTGCGTCCGCTCCGACTGCGCGCACAGAAGTGACGGCGGCAACTGTGTCCGGCAAGGTGTATGTCGTAGGTGGCTTCAGCGCTCCGAATCTGGCCAATATCCTCGACCTGACGATCACCGACAAGGTGGAGGAATATGACCCTTCTACAGATCGCTGGCAGGCAAGAAGTGCGCTCCCTGCAAAGCTTCATCACGCAGCTGCGGTCGGCCTCGGGGAGCGTCTCTATGTTATTGGCGGATTTACGAAATCGCTGCCTTCTATTTGGCAACCAGTCAACTCATTATATGTGTTTGAGCCCATGACCGACTCGTGGACAGCAGGCCCGCCGATGCCGACCGCGCGTGGTGCGCTTGCAATTACTGCAATCGACGGCAAGATCATGGCCATCGGCGGATATGGAGCGTCTGAAAATACCGGTGCCGTCGAACTCTACGACCCGGTTGCACAGAGATGGGACATCCTACCCTCCATCCCGACTCCCCGCGACCATCTTGTCGCGGCGACGGTGCAAGGACGGGTCTACGTGATCGGTGGTCGTCTCGGGCGGGATTATCATCGAAACCTCTCGGTCGTTGACATATACAACCCTATGACGAGGCAATGGACGAAGGCCGCTGATCTTCCGACCGGACGAAGCGGGATGACGGCTGCAGTGATCGATGACGTGATTTATGTGGTCGGCGGAGAAGCGCCCGGTGGCACCTTTTCTACGAACGAAGCCTACCAACCAGCGACCAATACATGGACCACCGCAGCCCCGATGCCTACAGGCCGGCACGGCTTAGGATCTGCCGTCGTCGATCACGATATGTTCGTGATGGCTGGAGGGCCGAAACCCGGTGGCTCATTCACTGATGCCAACGAAGTCTTTCGACCTTCGCCTCTCCAAACATCTTCATCCGTACACAAAGACACCGAACAGCGCCGTGCCAGCTCCAGGCATGTGGGAGCGGTAATGGCTATGCTGGCGACGTTCGGTGATGCCGATGTACTGCCGCCGGAAGAATCCAGCCAAGCCAATACTATCATCAAGGCGCTGATTCAGTTTCAGTCTGCCTTTCTGAAAAGCCGTCATCCGGCCGTGCGGGAATTTTTCGCGGAGACCCAGCGCGCGCAATTTGGAACAAATGCTCGGGAAAGCTTCGCCGCATTTGAAGAGACCGGCTGGACCTCGGCGACGTTGGAAGCCCTTGCCGATAAGAGCAGAAGACTGGACAACTGGGACGACAACGGTCTGAGCGAAGGGTTTCGCGAGTTCAATGTGGGCCGGCGTGACTTCGACCTCATTATTAATCTGTTTCAACAGGCAAAGATTAAGTTGCATGCGCGAGGCGAGAATGTCCACCAGGTCTTTGCGGCCCGCCGACGCGACATGCCGGGTGCAACGTTCTAACTTGATGGAGCCGATCGAGCATGACCGTGGGACAATGGCTTCGTCATTACAGGAGGAGCAGGGATGGCTACGAAGGCGTACATTCTCATCAAAGTAAAAGCGGGAAAAACTAAGTCCGTTTTGCAGTCTCTGAAGAGCATTTCGGGGGTCGAGCAGGCCAATCCCTGCTTCGGTCAGCCTGATATCTTCGTCTTCATCAATGTCGCTGATGAACGATCCCTCTCCGACGTCGTGATCTCGAAAATTCATGCCATCGATGGTGTCGAGGAAACCGACACACATATTGTCGCTGAAACCTAGCGGTGGCGCACCATCACGCGACCGCCGTTCTCCTGCGCCGATTGATAGCAGGCTTCGGCGATTTCCACGGCGCGCTGGCCATCAAGTCCGGAAATTGGAGCCCGACTGCCTTCCCGGACCATTCGTGCGAATGAGCTAAGGGTGCTTACGATCGTCGGGCACGGGTCCACCGTCCAAGCCCGAGGGGGCATTATGGCGGACACGCACGAGAGTCGGTGAGCTTGCCAGTCTGCCTCCAATTGTCCACGTTCTCCGATCCATTCGACGCGGCCAACGCGGCCGGACGAAACCCGAGAAATGTCCAGCGCAGCGCAGCTGTCATCGCCCATCCGGAGCCATGCAAACACACGGGCTTCCGGCTCCGATGGCGGGACAGAATCCATCTGGCAGCGAACCTCGACTATTTCTTCCTCCGTGAGAAACCGAACGAGATCGAGCAGATGGATGCCAATCTCCAATAGCACTCCCCTCCCTGCAAACGCAGAGGTATGCTGAGGAACGGGGTTGGGTTCCATGCGTGAGGTCAAACTTACATAGCAGCGGGCCCCGACTTCAGGAATCGATTGCTTCAAGCTCACGATCGCGGAATTGAAGCGGAGCGTCTGGGCGGTCATGACCTGAATGTTGGCATCGGTGGCGGCACGCACGATGGCATCCGCGTCCGCCGCCGTCGTCGCGAGCGGCTTTTCAATCAGCACCGGTTTCTTTGCCTGTATCGCCGCAATGCAGACCTCGCGATTGAGCGACGGCGGGAGAACCACAATCACCGCGTCAATGCCGGGAGCCGTGACCAGTTCCCGGTAGTCGGCGTAGCGTGCAATCGAATCGGACACGTCAGGCTCAATCTTCCGCGTTGGATCCCGCCGGCAGATCGCCGTCAGGTTGAGTTCGGGGAGGTCGTGGAGGATGTGACGGATATAGCGACTTCCATGCCGGCCTACACCGATGAGGCCGACCCGCAATGGAACTGTACTGTGAATAGCCATAATACGATGCACTGTACCGATGGCCGGCAGACGGGTCAATAAGGAGCAGGTCCTGCACTCCGCTCGATTGACAATGGATTTCCGCGCTCCCTATAGTACGTCCTTATCGAAGCGCAGGCAGCCATCATGGCTTGCCGAGCAGCCCAAAAAGGATAAGCCATTTATGACGACTCACGCCCCGCAGTTTTCTCTTGAACAGATTGGAACAGGTGCCTCTCGCTTTCCGAGCGGAGTGGCTATTCCAACCAACTCCGATGCAGCCGTCGATCCCTATATCCGGACTAGAATGTCCAAACACGTGCAGGTCGAGTGCATTCAATTCTGGCCGCAGGAAAAAGGCACGTATCCTGGCATCGTGTTGTTGCATGAATGGTGGGGTTTGAATTCACAAGTCAAGGATGTGGGAGCAAGGCTGGCCTGCGAAGGGTACGGGGTTATCATTCCGAATTTGTATGGCCGGTTAGGCGGAATGGTCACCGCCAACGCTGATGTGGCGGAAGCTCTCATGGGGAAGTGCGTCGAGTCTGACCTCATGCAAGACATCAATTCTTGCTGCGAATTTTTGAATACCAGGGAGTACATTAAACGCAACATCCACGGAGTCATCGGCTTCGGCATGGGAGGCTCTCTCGCCCTCCGGTTTGCCTGCCAGAGGAAACGGCTGCGGGCAGCCGTCGTGTTCTATGGCAAGGTGGGGAACTCACGGCCTCTGCTCAAGGATCTCTATTGCCCCGTTTTGTATCATCAGGCAGGGAAAGACACATGGGCTGGGTTTGAGGACGTTGAAGCCCTCAACTCGGCTGTCTCGCTGGGTAAGCGAGTGGAGATCCGCACGTATCCGAATGCCTCCCATGCGTTCATGAACGAAACAAGACCTGCAGGCTATGACCAACCTGTCGCAATTGAAGCGTGGGATCAGAGTATGTCATTCTTCAAGAACTGTTTCTTGGGACTCTGATCCGTCACTCGACTGGATGGTGCATTCGATAGATCCCGCTTAGATCAACCCAGATGGGTACCTCTCATGCTTCGGCTCAACGCGTAATCATCGCCTCTTATCTCGGTATTCCTCAAATGCCGCTAATCTGGCTGTTACTTCTTGGTTTCACGTGGACGTCTCTGGAGCAGCGCGCCTCCGCCGACACGACTTCGTCGCACAATGACACGGCAGCACCGGCTTTCGGCATCTTGCCGCCGGATTGGGACAACGTGCTGGCGTCCCTTTCGACCACGCTATCGAAACCGGCACCAGAAACCGATCCGTTGGTGTATTTCATCGAGCCTATCGGACCGGCTCTGGGATTACGTGATGCAGCGGCGACGCTGGGAACAAAAAAACTCCCGGTAGTCCTGGCGGACGAATTGCTGGTTTCCGACTTGGCGGCAACGGCCCGGCATATGGTTCGCTATATGGTCACATGGAATTTGGCCCGGGCGACCCTTCAGCTATCCGAAAACCTGGGCGCTGCAGCCTCAGCTGAACTCTACAGCCAGATCGCAGATCAATCGGCCTGGCTGACCGCAGCGTCCGATGGCATGACGATGGTGCAATCCATAAACGAAATCGCTCAGGCCTTGGCATCTGGCGGCACGACGGAATCGGTCCCCCTCGATGAAACACGTTACCGTGCATATGCGACGCATCTGGATGCGAAATACCCAATGTTGCCGGACGTGCCGGGGTCATGGCAGGCGGTCTTGGAGACACAGGGACTCGGAGGATGGAAACAGCGACTTGCCGATTCTCCTGATGGCATACAACTCAGCGACCAAGAACAAACGATGTTTGCAAACCGGTATCTGTCATCACGTCTTCGGCTTGTACTCAGACACAGGCTGCACCAGCATGGGAGTCAACTTGCTCTATCTGCCGGCGAAGCGGTGTCGAAAGACTGGTTTAGTCTCCGCCAGTGGAAAGATACCGTGCGACAACGCCGCGGACGCACGAGGTTGTGCGGTTCATGGCAATGGACTATTCACAATCACCGGAACCACGGAGAACAGAAGCTGCTTGTCACCTTTCCACCACCAGGAACCGCGCAAAGCAGCGGTGGCCCAGCCGAGATTGTCGTGTTGGGAGACGTGGTGTACTTGCGGTGGGAAGCAAGTGGAAGGGTGCAGGAGGACAGTCTTCTCCTTTCGAAAGAAGGTCAGCGCCTGGAAGGGACCTTTGTAAATAACGCCGGCGGATGGGGATCGATCACCGGCAAACGAACGGCCGCTTGCGAAAAGAAATAGCGAGCGACCACACGATCCATGTTCACGACGCGGCCTTCTGCCGGCAGGCAGTCCATCCTAAGATGGCCCAGCCAGTCAGGAAGGCAACGCCTCCCAACGGCGTGACTGCGCCAAATCCTTTCAGGCCGGTCCCGGCAACGATGTAAAGACTGCCGCTGAATAGAATGATGCCGAGACAAAACAACCATCCCGCCAGCGAGACGCGAGAGGTCGGCAGGCGTGTCATCTGCCACGCCACTACAAACAATGCTAAGGCATGATACATTTGATACTTTGCGGCAGTTTCATACACAATTAACATGCCAGGGTCGAGAATTGATTTTAGGGCATGGGCGCCGAACGCGCCAGCGGCAACAGAAAGAAACGCGAATAGGGAACCCAGCACGATAAATACGAACCCTTGCGTGCTCATAACTGTAGCAGCCTCCTATTCCGGAACCGAACGCACGTGTCGCGATCCGCGACATTCTAGCATGGTTCGTTTTGGTGCTTGAGTTCAGATATGCCGCTTGAGTGTCCACGGTGCCTCCTAACAAATCCGGACACTGTGCAATTCTGTGAATGCGGGTATGATTTCACACCGCATTTCCAACAATTTCCATTCAGTAAGACCGAATTATCCAAACCACGACGACCACTATTCAGGCGTCATATGCGCAAAGGGACTTTCTTCTTCGGCATCGCAATGATTTGGATTGCACTGGCGGTCGGCGAGTTGTACCGCATTCAAATTGAGTTGCCGCGCAGACCGGTTGTGGAATTAGCCATCGGGAGTCTGATGGTCGGCCTGACCGATTTGATCGGCGCCTTGGTCGTCGGTGCGATCGGATGGACATGCGTGTGGATCACCCGTTCGGTGCACGGCCGACCGATCGCCCTGGATCCGAAACGAACCACGTTCGTCGTCACGCTTTTTGCCAGCGCGATCCTATTTGTCGTGAGGACGATCGAGCCGGCTGTCTTGGTCCAGCATCTCGTGGAGGCATTGGCGATTGTGGGTTTGGCCGCCTTGTCCTATCATGCGGGATCCCGTCAGTGGTTAGGGAAATGGTAAGGACCTCTGTGGTGATCGATATCCTCTCAAAAGGAGAGTGGCAATGGATTTTCGCAAGCATCCTCGCTTTGAAGTCAATGTGCCGGTGGAATATTCCGGTGATGAGATTGCAGGAAAGGGGGCAGTAACAAATCTCTCTCTCGGAGGGTGTGCAATTTTCGGCGAGAGTGCCGTGCGAGTGGGCTCATTCGTAGAACTCACGCTTCGGATGCCGAAACCTCATGGAAAAGTGGTCATTCCACTGGCCGTCGTGCGCTACTGTGTCGGAACAAAATTTGGACTGGATTTTCTACAGATGCAGCCGGACCAGGAAACACAACTGCGGAAGTACTTCAAGTCTTTGTAGGAATCCGTGGCCCCAGGTCCTCAATGGTGACACGAATCCATGTAACCCGGAAAATACGAACGGCCAAAAGGGCTAGCTGGCCTGTCGCATCGTATTCTTGAGGTGAGATTTCTTGATCGACATCATCCCCATGTGGGTTTCCGTCGGATGGTGGGGGGTCTGCTTCTTGTTCTTGAAGCGTGACTCAAACTGGTCGATAACTTGGATCGCTTCCGGCACTCGTCCCTGCCGTGCCAACAACTCGCTTAACCGAAAATAGGACGGCAGCACATACGGAAGATGGCGGACTTCCTTCGCCTGATCGATGATATAGCGATAGTTGATAATGGAGGTGTCCGGGTTGACCTGTTCATGGTGAAAGGCTTCGAGCATGTGAACGGAAATACGATCGGTTGCTGCGCTGATACTGCGCTCCCACGGGCCGTTAATTAGCGCTGCAATTTCCTGATCCGATAACTTTACTGACGTGTGCCTTCGGCTCACACTCAATTGCTCCAATACCTGTCGGGCTTCCGGCCAGGATCCGTACAACCCAATCAACACACTTGTACATTCAGCCCCTGCCATGCAGGGGCCTTCACGCGCACTGAACTTCTTCTTCACCACGTCGCTTGGTAGGAACGAACGCCCATTCGATCTCCGACAGGACTCGCACGTCTGCTTGTCGTTTGCCACCAGATGAATATATAAACGAATTCCCGTGCGATCGAACACGTCGATCGCCAGAATACGCCCTTTCATGACCTGAATCTGGTGGTATTGCCAGATCATCAACAGGGCCAATACACCGACAAGATAGGAGAGAAAATCCGGGAACACCACGTCGGCCAGCATGAACATCGCAAGTCCTTTCGGTACAAAAGTCGACTATCCCGAGTATAACAACGTAGGAAGAGACCACCGAGGAGTTTGTGAAATTCCGCACCCGGCTCGGCCGACCCAAACCACGTAACTCCAACTTTCGGTAGGATCGATGGTGGTGGCATCCAAGGCGTAGACCGCGTTGGCCAAATCCATGTCGAAACTGTCCTGCGCATACAGCAGCCTGGCCGTATGAATCAACGCGTGTGCAAACTCGGCATACATGCGTCAATTGCACGATTCGTTCGCATCGGCCAGTGTCGAACGGCTGACCGCCGCCTCCAGGCCCATATGATAGAACTTTTCGACTGACCGGAGAGGCACGCTTGGATATCGCGCAGGCTCTCCAGGAAGGTCAGCTGGGCAAAGGCCCTGCAGCGAAACTGGTCTGCACACGTGAAGCGCTTGCCTCGATGATCGCCTCGATACCGGTTCACGATGCGGTGAAACGTCTTCCACGGCGCATGGTCCATGACCTGGGCGAAGGGCAGTTTGCCAATGTACATGAGCACCTCCAAACTGGAGAATGTCGGAAGGGTGGCCATATGCCATGGTCATTCAAATCAGAGACAGTCTGAAATCTCATGGAACTCTCGTCCCTATTGGAGGTTAGCTCACGGACCTCGTAGTTAACCGGACACTACTGGTCATGGATATAGACTTGCCTAAGCTCCATGACATTAAAGCAACACGGCGTATCCTGCAGGATCGGTCGGCAATCACGATCCTCGACCTCTCAATACACCATGAGCTGCAGGTTCAATCCTCAATGAGGGAAACTGGCGTGGAAGGCTATGTCACGAAAGAATCCATCGTCGAACATCGCTACCCTGCAATAGCGAAAGCAATAGCCGAAAAGCTGGCAAATCATTCTCCAGCCCATAACTGAAAAAACCACCTGCCTGCGAAGCTGTTATCTGCCCGCTTTCTTGTCCAGGGCGTCTGGCGTCTATGACCTTACGCCGTCCCTGGAATGGACTTCACCAGACCCGGTGTCGTGGTCGGTCGCTGACGGTTCGTCTCCATGACGGAATCTATGACATATCCACAATTCATGCACCGGTCGGCTTTCATCCACATTCCTTGTGTCTCTGCCAGATCGAGAAACAAATCCGATACCATGCAACCTTGGCAACGCGGACACATCATGAAGAGCCTCCTTTGTTATGTGGAGCGCTAGGAGAAGCATATCCTGCACGGCCTGTAGCGACAGACCTAAAGGCGGTACTCCCAAGGGTGGGGGGGGACTGTCTCTCAATTTTCCTAGGCTGTAATGCATCCTCCCCAATTGGGAATGAACCGTTGTTCTTTATTGGGGCCACTTCTGAATGCCATGAACACTCCCATGCCTCGGAGGTACGCCAACGGAGTTATAGCAAACGCTTCAGTGGCTGATAGTCTTCAAGCATCGAACATCACACGGAGGCACTATGACAAACCGAGCCTCCGTGCATTTACGAATCGATATCCGGTCGTTAGTCGGAGACATATCCAAGCTTCGCGAGGTGCTCGGCTGTCTCAACCCCGAAGAGCGCGAAGAGACGGAAAACGATGTTGATTCAGAAAGGATAGGAACCATGCGACATTCGAATTCGACTGTTCGCCCGCACGAAACCCTAGAGATCGTCAGCACCGTTGAAGGCCCGGAGTGCCCGCAGGTCGAATGTAAGGGGAGGATGCAGACCAACCCTATGGGCAATATCGTGCCCCTCATCGGTCTGCAGCAAGTCTGTTGTACCCATTGCGATCATCAGGGAATGGTGTCCCGCGAAGGTGTTCGGTTGTTATTTCGTGGTGGGAATGAATATTTGTTCAGCTACGGTAACTCAGTCACGATGCTCACCGTGGTGCTGGCGGCGCATGCGGTTGATGTGTTCGGAAGTTACGGGGTAGGTCCGGATATACTGGCGAAGCGCGCGGCAGAGTGGGTATTGCTGAAAGGGCAATGCACAGGAACAGTGGACCTATCTCTGGAGAACCCGACCTGTGCAGAATTCTACCGACTCTACTGTGTGAAACACGTTCGTTAAACTAAGGCCCCAACACGGCACCCCTGGCATGCGCGATGCCACGAGAGCGTTACTGAAATGTAGGCAGAGCCTGTGAGGGAATCGCAGTAATTTCGAGGATGCGAGAAGGATCAGGGAAGGAACAAACATGCATACGGGTTGATTGGTGCCGGAGACGGGAATCGAACCCGTACGGGCCTTGTGGACCCGAGGGATTTTAAGTCCCTTGCGTCTGCCAATTCCGCCACTCCGGCGAGGACTGCCGCCGGAGCGAATCTAACACCAGGGTCTGATACGGTCAAGGCTGACAGTCTCACATGCGAACAGCCTGTGCCCTATTGGCAACAGGCTGTTGCCGTTGCTCACCTGACAATTGCGAAATGACGTTTTGTTTCGCGCTATTGTTACGCCGCCTTCGGAACTGAGTTCTCATCCTTCTTTTGGACGAAAGCTCTTCCGCGCTCGACCACATCATTAACTCCGGACTTGACCGCACGGCTGAAGCGAGTGGCCTGTACTTGGGCTCGCTTCGCATACCGGGCGACATCACGTCGGGTTTCCGACCCGGTTTTTGGAGCAAACAGTATTCCTAAGCCGGCACCGAGAACGGCTCCTCCGGCCAGAACTGCTGCTATCTTTGCTGCTTCACGGCCTGTGTTCGACATGGTTTCTCCCTCCCTTTAAGATCTGGATTGTGAAAGGTTGCTCGGCGAGAGCTTTCTGTTAGTACAGCATCAAACGTGCCACTACCGACCAGCACACAAATCCTCGGAAAACTCAATGATCAAGACAGAAGGTTAGATGGTTCTAATAAACGGTGCTGTTTTTTCTACAGAGAGAAGAGACAACCGTTTCACAAATTCTACATACGTGGTCAGGCAGCCGCACCTACCCCCTCCCCGTACCAATCAAGTGTGCGGCAATCTTGCAAAGATGGCATCCCCTCACTTAATATCGGACACTCTTGGAGAAGTGAATGCCGTTTTGGCGAGCCCTCCCCTACCCCAATATCGACCCTGTCTTTTTACGGATCGGTCCGCTGCAGTTCCGTTGGTACGGGCTGATGTACCTCATTAGCCTGACACTCGCCTATTTCATCCTTCAAGCGCGTGTTAAAGCCAAAAATCTACCTTTAAGCAAGGACCAGGTGTACGACATGATTGTCTACGCCGCGGTCGGTGTATTTGTCGGTGGTCGGCTTGGATATGTGTTGTTTTACAATCTCGCATACTATCTTGAAAATCCCTTGAAGATTCTGGCCGTGTGGGAAGGCGGCATGTCGTTTCATGGGGGTCTCCTCGGTACGATCCTCGCCTTGATCCTGTTCGCAAGGCGGCAGGGAGTGCCCGTCCTCACGATTGCTGATCTGGCTGCCGGTGTGACGCCTATCGGTCTCGGCCTGGGGCGTATTGGTAACTTTATCAACGGAGAGTTATTTGGACGACCTACCGATGTAGCATGGTGCATGGTGTTTCCGGGCGGCGGTCCGGCCTGTCGCCATCCGTCTCAATTATATGAAGCGGGGTTGGAGGGCATGCTTCTCTTCACAACGCTCTGGCTCATCGCCCGAACGCCTCATCCCCCAGGTGCGGTATTCTGGAGCTTTCTCTCGGGCTATGGACTATGCCGTTTCATCGTCGAGTATTTCCGGGAACCAGACTCTCAGATCGGATTTATCTTCGATTCATTTTCCATGGGTCAGATGCTCAGTTTTCCAATGCTGCTGATCGGCCTTTCTATGCTGATTGTGAGCTACCAACGCCAGACCAGGACCAGTCCCTAAGCTCCCGCCCGCTCTGGATTCATCGAAAATGCGCCTGCAGACGCAGTTCAAGCTTAGGGAAATACCTCCTCTGCCATCTACCTGGCAGACGGCGGGATGCCAATTCGTGACAATGCGCCCCGGCATTGTAAAGGGGACATTGCGGCATGAACGTGATGGGATTCGACCAGCAGGATCTTCCCAAGCATCGACTTATCGCAAACCTCACTGACGATGACCGAGACAAACTAGCCAAATACCTCGAAAAAGTCTTTGTATTGCCACGAGAGGTTATTTACTGGACGGGTCGTCCGATCGATCATGTCTATTTTCCGTTATCGGCCGTGTTCTCCCTAGTGGGAACGACGAAGGAAGGCGACACGGTAGAGATCGGTCAAGTGGGAGATGAGGGGATCGTCGGCGTCTCCGCGACGCTGGGCGCTCTTCAAGGTGATGGTCACACGACGACAAAGACGTCCGTTCAAATTCCTGGTACCGCTCTGCGCCTTAAAGCCAAAGTGTTTGATGAAGAAATGGACCGTAACCACTCATTGAATCGATGTGTTCGACGCTACCTTGGCGTCCTTTATGATCAGCTAATATTGGCCGTCACCTGCAACCGTCACCATTCGTTGGAACAGCGGTGTGCTCGGTGGTTGCTGGCCGCTCAGGACCGGAGTCAGGCTGACGAAGTCCCCATCACACAGGAACATCTTGCAGATATGTTGGGGGTACGCCGCCAGAGTGCAGAGCAGACCCTAGCCGCGCTTCGAGATAAGGAGATGATTGCCACGTCACGTGGCATTCTCGCCATCGAACAACGTAAGAAGCTAGAGGCGGTTGCCTGTGAGTGCTATCACATTATTAAGCATCGCCTCGATACCTTTCTTGCATAAGTGCCTAATCGTGATTTCCGTATGCAACTACCCCTAACGGACGACTTTCTTCCTGAAAGCTCCCACATCATGGGCTAGGAATGGCCCTAGATTCGGCATGGTTGCACCCGCGTTTGCTTCCATTAGAGATTCAAGCGCGGTACCGTGGTTCTATGAGAGTAGAACTTCCCGATGTCTTACGTCACCGGCTGGTCTTTGCACTCCCGAGGGAAGACCTGGCGATACTGTCCATGCGCCAGGTCAACTAATCGAATACATCTACTTTCCACTTTCGGCGGTCTTTTCCTTATTTGGCATTACCGTAGAGGGAGAATCGGTCGAACTCTGTCAAGTGGGGAGAGAAGGTATTGTGGGCCTTTCCAGCGTTTTTCCCTCGAGCGATATCTATCAGCATGAAATGCTCAGGACTGACGTGAACGTATCTGGGACGGCATTACGGATATCTGCGGGAGAGGTCATTGAAGCATTCCATGAACCGGGTCCTTTCGTCCATGGTCTCCGGCGGTATTTTGATATTCTCTTCTCTAACCTCGTCACCGGAGCAACCTGTAACCGGCATCATTCCCTGAGGCAACGGTGCGCTCGGTGGGTGCTCTCTATGCAAGACCGCACCGCGACGACGGAAATTCAGGTCACGCAGGAGAATCTGTCAGAGGTCCTTGGCGTCCGTCGCCAAACCATCGACATCCTCCTGGGAACACTCAGCGGAGAGGGTGTCATTGAGTCAGCCCGAGGGAGGTTGACGGTGAGAGACCGGAAAGCCCTGGAAGCGAAGGCCTGCGAGTGCTATTGGAACACCAGGCGAAGGTTCGATCAATTCCTGAACGAAATCTCGGCCTTGTAGGCATCCTCTTCAGTAGTTGAAAATGAGACCGCCATCGTCTGTGCTCATGCCGCTCGAGACATTCGCTACAATCCACTTGCCAGATGTTTCTTCGCGTGAGCGCGAATTGTTCCAACGGTTCATCTAGGATTGGCATCCATATACGACTTTCTATCTAATTCTGCATCACCGTCGAACTTCCGGAGCGGTGGAGCATCCCAAATGATCTTGTTGCCGGGAGCCAGATTGGCTGCCTGGACATAGTGTTTTCGAGCCTCAGATTTTTCCCCGATGCGTTCGAGGGTCAGTGCGAGATTGTAGTGAGCTTCCGCCAGCGAAGGGGCACGCTCGATCGCCGCTATGTAAGCACTTTTTGCATCAGTCCAGTTCTGCGCAGCGAAGTTGCGATTTCCCTGTTCGATCTGTTGTGCCACAGCGGCGGCAGTCCCTCCCGGGGCGCTGAGCGGGGCCAGCGGCACTTTGGCGCTGCTGGTGCATCCACTTGCGACCAATAGCAAAAGAAAAGCGAGAGCCACGCGTATCATACCCACTCCTTTCTCACATGGTCACGGCAAGTCCGTGACGCAAGAAGACAAATTGAAATCCGGCAATCGTTTGTCCCAGAGACTGCGCGATCGCTTTGGTGTACACCGTGGCCTGCTCGCGATACACCTCAGCCCGTTGCCCGACTTCGTCGCGTTCGAGGCGGTCAGTTTTATAATCGACGATCCACAAGTGACCGTCAAGTCGGTACAGCAGATCAATGACGCCTTCCATGATCTGTTCTCCGTCATTCCATGGAACGATAAAAGGAACTTCCTGCCCGACGATGGTCGCATGCCGGAGCCGATCGTAATATGAGGACGAGAGGAAGGTGGAAAACATGGTACGCAATTCCTCCTCTATGACCACTCGCTCGATCCTAAGATCTACTTCCCACTCGTGCCAACAGGCTTTTGCAATACTATCCAGAAGCAATGCGGGATCGTCGCGAAAATTCCAATATTGCAAGAGCCGATGCGCGAGTGTCCCGATCAATCGCCCATGGGCGCTCCCCTTCCCCTGAGTCTCCGAGAAGTGTTGCTCGGTGTTCCTTTTTGCGATGAGGCCGGAAGGAGAAATGGAGAGTGGAATTGACTGCACGGAACACCAGAGTTGGTCACGGTGTTGCCAACGGGCCGGCTGAGGCAACGCTCCGGCAATTGCCAACGGCGGTGCCGAGACATGGGCGCACTTCGTCTGCATCGACTCCGCGTCCCTGATAATTGTCTGATCCATGGTTCCCATGCCGACTTGAATAAAGGGCATGTTTACGTCGCCGAGAGCAGGGCCACTGGCTTCCGCTAGGAGATTCAATAAGGCTCCTGCGGTCCGCCGCTGAGAAAGTCCACCCGATAGAATCAATCGTTCCCTGGCTCTCGTCATTCCGACATACAACAGCCGCCGCCGCTCTGCCTCCTGCCGTGCCCGTGATTTTTCCATGGCCAGCACAGCCCCCAGGCTGCATGACTGTCCGATTGAGAGTCCCAGTATCCCAGTCGACCAATCATGCAATACCACCGGTATATTCTGTCCCACAGGAGGCCCATCACCATGATGAAGGCCAGCCAGGACCACGATTGGAAACTCCAACCCCTTCGCTTTGTGGATAGTTAAGATGCGCACCGCTCCTGGGGTTTCCTCCGCTAATGTGCTCTCGGTTTCTTCAGGTTGTTCGGAGATACGGGCGATCAACAGATCGACAAAGCCGGTAAAGGTCACTGCAGGCCTATCCGCCAGTTCAGCAGCAATCTGCCGGACTTTGAGCAAATTGGCGATGGCCTGTTCCCCATGCAACGATGCCGCCGCGAGTTCGAGAAGCGGTAACCGCTCGAAGAGCAGATCGATGATGTTGGAGAGCGGCAATCGGGGTGCATCTCGGTGGATGAGTCCGAGCATGAGATAGAGATGCCGCACGGCATCCGTCCGTGGGCTGTGCCACGACGCAAGTCGATCTGCACGTCGATAGTCCAATGCCTGGCGCTCGTGCAGGTCCAAGATGTCCGTGTCGGGTAATCCGCCGAGCGCGGATCGCAGGATGCCCAGCAGAGCGATACTGTCATGCGGATTTTCGATTGCGCGCAGCACATTGACCAGATCAATAACTTCCTGCCGTCGATAAAAATGCTTTTCCCCATCCATGATATAGGGGATCTCATGCCTCCGTAACGCTTCCAGATAACTCTCCGCCTGTGTCAATTTGCGAAACAGAATGGCGATGTCTCCGGGCTGAACGGCGCCCGTTTGATTCGTCTCATCGATTCCTGGTCCCCCAGTAAGAAGTGTCTTGATCCAGCCGGCCAATTGCTCCGCTTCCAACCGCGTCGCTGCCGCCCCCTCCAACAACTCTCCCTCATCCTGACAGCCAGTGACCAGACGAACTGCGACACCCGGTTGTTTCATACGAGTGGAACGGTTCGGTTGCACGATCAGCGGGACATTCGACGGCTGAACGTTCGGTTCCGGTTGCAACAACCGGTCAAACACGCCGTTCACGGTATTCAGCACCAGTTCATTGCTCCGAAAATTGGTCGAGAGCTCACAGATGAGCGCGCCAGAGGATTCCAACTTAGCCACGACATGGTCGAACGCCTCGATATCCGCGCGGCGAAACGCATAGATGGACTGCTTCGGATCTCCCACGATAAACAGTTTGCCCGGTTCTGGTTCGACGTTTCGCCATGAGGTCGCACGATGCCCCATCTGCTCGGCCAGATAGAGTACGATTTCGTATTGCACCGGATCGGTATCTTGGAACTCATCGATCAGCAATGCACGATACTCGCGCTTCAGCCTGTCCCGTATCATTGGATGCCTGTGCACGAGGGTGCGGGCCCCAGCCAGAAGTCCATCGAAGGTCATCCAACCGGACTCGAGATAGGAGGCGCGGACTTCCCGAAGAAACGGCAACAAGACTGTCATGAGTCCGTCGAACAACGAACTATCGACCTGTAAGGCATGCCGTGCGATACGGACCAGCCTCTTTGCCTGCAAAAAGTCTTCATCGTTCCATCCGCTAATCGTGTCGCCCACCTCCCTGCGTACCGCATTCCGCTCTGCCTCGGAAATAGCCCTAAGGCCGGCGACACCGTTTTGGACGAGACGGCGAAAGACCTCGGCAGAAGCCGCCAGCATGGAGTCGATCTTTTTCGGGTTCACCTGCTGATGCCGGCGCAACAGCTGGTCCGCCTGATCCAGTTTGGCACGAAACCATTCCTGAAGAATCGGAGATACTGTCACCTGGCTAAGCTGCTGCTGCAATTCCTCCAGGAAAAACAATTCGCTGCTCAACGCATAGGCCACGTTCTTCATGGTTTCCAGGCCGAAGGCATCGAGCAGCGGGCGCCATCGGTCATGGTGCGTGCCCGCGGGACCGAGTTCCTGGTCGAGCCACTTCTCCCACCGTTCGGTAAAATGGCTTTCAAACACCGTTCCGTTCTCGTCGGTCTGAAAATGAGGATCCACCCCCGCTTCGATGGGATACAACCGCAAGAGATGAGCGGCAAAGCTGTGAAGCGTGCCGATTTGCGCTTTCTCGAGGTCACGAAGGGCCGCTGCGGCTCGTGCTGTGATCTGGTTGCCTGAGAGGCCGTACCATTGCTGCAGATCAGAGAGGCGAACCGATCCGGAGGGACCGGTAGCATGTGGATCATGACTACTCGCCAGGATGTACCGAAGACCTTCCCGCAAACGGATCTTCATCGCCGTGGCCGCCTTGTTCGTGAAGCTCAAGGCGACAATCTGCAGCATCTGGAGAGGATCCGGTTCCCGCATGAGGAGATGAATCAGGCGATTGACCAACAGCGTCGTCTTCCCCGTTCCCGCTCCGGCGATCACGATTACGTTGCGATCGAAGGTGGTGGTTGCAGCGATACGGCTTTCCTCATCGGGAAAAGAGCCTCGATCGGTCATGCGAGTTCCTTTTGTTTTCTCAATAATCGAAGGGGTTTGGAGTCTGCATCGCGATGTGCCCGCCACCATGTAGGATGGTGGCGATACCGGCATGAGACCGCGTAGTCGCAGTATGAGCAGTAGGAGCCCGGCAAAATGACGTGACGTCCTGATCGAATTCCGTCCAGTAAGATCCGGATCGTGTCCATGAGTGGCTTGCCGGATGGTGAGGTCCAGACCGTTCGATCAAAGGATGCCCGTTCAACGGTGGGATCCCCGTGGGGAACGAGAAAGACAAAATCCACTCTTTCAGGCCTGTCTTGGCTGCCTGACCTTCGGCTTCCGATGAGGACCATACAGGCATACAGGGCTGGCTGTAAACGCTTGCCGCGTAGGGCTGCCTGCACGAGACTGCGGTCATCGGCATTGAGGTTCGAAGCATCACGGTACTTATAGTCAATCACTCGGACACTGCGTGTGGCCGAATGCCGGTCGACCCGATCCAAGCGACCATGGATGCGTAGGTCAGCCAACCCGGCTGTATCAAGCTGGTCGAGAGTCCCTTCCGCTTCCACCTCAAAGGCGATGGGGACAAATCCCTCCTGGAGATAATCCTGCTCGTCCAAGGCGACGACCGCCGTGACAAGTGTCCGCACCCTGTCTTCCGCAAGCTGCCAGAGGAGATGATAGCCGGTTCCGTGGGTTTCGCTGTACACCGCAAAACTTTCAGCCACTCCCGCCGCAATGTGATCCTCCAGCATGCCGGGTAACAGCGTCTGTCCGGGCCAACCGTTCTGCGTCAATCGTTCGTAGACGGTCTTCAAAGCGGCATGTGAAAGATGTCCGAGAGCCTGTGGCGGCAACATGAGTTGCGGCGAGTCTCTGATGGATTTCAGCCGGAGTATATGTGACACGAAATATTGAAAGGGACATCGCGCATAGGCTTCGAGGGAGGTTGGAGACACGCCACACTCCACGAGACTGTGCCAATGAGTCGCCGATGGGCCGACCACGCCATCGTAGTGCCCCGACCCACCAGTCTCGCGTTCCATCTCGAGAAGTGCCTCCCGGCCGTTCGTCATAAGGAGGGGACTCTGTCCCCGTAACTGGATCAGCTCGGTCGGGTCACGCCCCTGTAGGATGGTGACCGTCACCAGTTCCTCCCTGGTCAACCAGAGGGGACTGAATAGCGGAAGCGCGAGGCGGTCCGACCATCGCCGGGGCACCACTACTTCATCTGGCATCTCGCCTGACCGCCCGTGGCAGGATCCGTCAAGGAAAGCCGACGCGGCAAGCGGTCGGCCGTCGGTATCAGCACGTTGATAAGACAGATAGAGTCGCTGTTGCGCGGCCTGTTCGAGAAGGCAGAAGAGGAGAGTTTCTTCGTCATAACCATGAAGTTTTTCATCAAGTTTATAGCCCAATGTTTGACTGAGGAATCGCCGGTGCCGGTCCCGCAAGAAGGCGTCCTCATGAATAAACCGCGGGAACACCTTTTCATTAAGACCGATCACAAACAGGGCTCTAAAATCGATGCCTCGGGCAGCCATAGCATCCAACACCTGCACGCCGCGATTGGTGAAGGGCGCTATCTCGCACGTCGAGCGCTCAAGTACTTGCGTGAACGTTCTCTTCCATTCCTCCCACCCTACCGACAGGCCCAGACGACCAAGCTGAGACATGTGGAGGAGTGCTTGAGCGAGTGCGTCGTGGATCGTGCTCGGTGACGTTCCATCGGGGTCGATCTGCAAGGACGGAAGGGAAAGCCCGGGAATCTCCATCCGACGCGCGGCAAGAGAGAGAAAGGCGGAAGTCAGTTCGTCGTACCCTCCTTCCGAGGGCAGCGACCGGCAATCGTCGAGAAGCTCTGAGACGGCGCGCCAAAATGCCCGAAGTTGAGCTGTATCCACCGATAGAGGAGCAAGCTCCTCACGATTCCCACCATCCTCTTCGTCAGGGTCCGAGCCCCACGCATCGACTCTCGCGACACGTGCAAGCCGCTGCCAATCCTGGTCTCCCCTGACAATTCCCAGAGCATGGGCTGCAATCCGCCATTGATCGGGACGTGGTTCGATATGACCGGTCTCCCTGTGCAACCGATAGTACGGCGAACTCAATAGGTCAAGAACCGCAGATCGCGAGAATCCAGCGGCCAGGATCTCCGCAAGTTGGAGCAGGGTCTTGGCGACCGGTTCCCGCAACACAGGCACCGTGGCGCTGGAGACAAAGGGAATGCGATGCTGGTCAAAGATACGGCGGATCCCCTCCTGATAGACCATGAGACTTCGAGCCACTACCCCGATTTCATGGAATGCGTACCCATTCGTTTCGACGAGCGACAAAATCTCCTTACAGACACAGACCAGCTCGTCGTCCGGGCCCGCGGTATTCAGCATCCGCGTCAGCGGCGTCCGGCGCGGGTCTTTGAGTTTTTCTTCCGCAACGACGTACGCCGGAGGATCCATGGTACTCCGTAACGGTTGGACATGCCGATCGAAGAACCGTTGGGCAAAGATAAACTCCGGCCCGCTATCCAACGGAAAGTACAGCGAGACGGGGACATGGTGGATCAACGCTTCCAGAAGCGTCAATTGAACCTGAGTGAGGTCATAGGACCCATAATAATAGAGAGCCGTCAGGCCACGGAGAAAATCAGACGAGGGGACCAACTCGACAACTGCTGATGCCAGATCATCTGTGGACCCGACTTCCAAGATCTTCGATGACTCCTGCAACGCCGCGTACAATGTAAACAATCCGTTGAGCTTTGCGATCTCGTCCGCTTCCAGATGTTCCTGAAGCTCAGATGCGGCTTCCACCGCATGGATGGCGACAGACGGATCGACCATTGCGTCTTTGATATCGCGCACCGTCGTCCACAGCGCGGCCCATACACCCTGAGGCAGAGACGTGAGCGACCACGCCTCTCCATATGGGAGTTTGCGGTGGCCGAGTTGCTGCAACAACTGCTCGAAGAAGAGATCCGAGACGAGCTCAACCCGCCTACCGGATCCGCTCGTCCGTTGTCGATACTCTTGATAGAGATGCAGCGCCAGTTGATGAAATGTGAAAATGTAGACCGCGCTCAATGCACAGCCATGATCAAGACACAGCACACGTTTCAAGTGTCGGCGAAGGTGGTCGGAGGGGACAACGATCGCGACCGGTGCTCCAGAGTCGTGGGATTTGTGCTGCTGAAGATCCCTGACCAGCCAGGTTTGAAGGGACGGATGAAACGGACCGGTGACGACGCGCAGCATTCAGAACGTGGTTCGTTGTTCGTGAAGCGGGAAGCGACGGTCACAGCATGTCATCTGCTGGTTCCCCTGTGCGCTTCACGAGATACGAGTGATGGACGACGGTATTCACCCGGTTTCAGGGCCGAGTATCTCCCCGTTACAATCGACACAGGCCCAATCCCCATCAATGAAGGCCATCGGTTCACCGCAGATCCCGCACTCCGGTGGGGGGCCCTTGTCGATGACGGGCAAAATAGGAAGCTCGATATCAAGTTCCTCTGGATCGCTCACCAGATGACTCCTTATGTCGGTTGCGGCTTCATTTTGAGCTGCAGAGCCTTCTCGGCGCTCTGCCGGCTCGGTACGCCGACAAACGTCAAGCGCCCATCGATGATCGTCGCCGGAACCGCACGGACGGAATGGCGATTCGCCAAATCCTGTCCATCCGTGGTGGTAATGTCGACTTCGCGATAACTAAAGCTATACTTTACGCGCAATTCCTTCCACAGACTCTTGGCCGATGGACAGGCACCACATGACGGCGAATAGAGCAACGTGATATTGGCCATGATTAACTCCTCGCAACAACAATGTGATGAATCTTAACACCGCTGGAAATGACCGTGCAAGCAACCGGCGGACGGGCTTGGATGGCACCACGAAGGGAGACGAGCCCGCACTATTCATGATAGTTTGCGACGAAACCCCTGTATGACGTGTTCCTCGTGAGGCGAGGTCAACGTTAACCCCAAGCAACGTGAAGAAGAGAAGTGCCATTCTCGATTTGCGGTTGACGAATCACGTCTGCCGTTTGACGTATTGCATTAGGCGAATGCCGAGATACGAACGACGCTTCACGAACGACGAGCGACGAAGATCGGCATAGCGGCATACTGGCGGTTGGAGCAAAGCTGTCATGAATAGTGCGGACTAAATTATATCTTGCATATACTACCCTCTTGAACTTCACGTCGAAGACGTAGAGGATGGCGTCATTCAGGGGAGCGATCATGAGCATTCATCCACGCGCTGGACAAAAGGTATCGCCGGATCAATTGATTGATGTCGAGCAACTCTGTCACACATACAGTGCCACAATTCCCGATGTAGCCGATCCTCAACAGCGGGTCAGTTTCGGAACAAGCGGTCATCGTGGCTCCGCGTTCCGCGGATCGTTCAATGAAGCGCATATTCTAGCCATTACCCAGGCGATCTGTGACTACCGCCGCAAGGAGGGAATCGGGGGACCGCTGTTTCTCGGGAAAGACACGCATGCGCTGTCCACCCCAGCATTCAGATCGACCCTTGAAGTACTCGCCGCTAACGGCGTACATGCACATATTGATCAGGTAGACGGATACACGCCCACTCCCGTGATCTCTCACGCGATTCTCGCCTTTAATCGGACCCGCACGTCGGGGTTGGCGGACGGAATCGTCATCACCCCCTCTCACAATCCACCCGAAGATGGCGGACTGAAATACAATCCTCCGCACGGCGGTCCTGCGGATACTCAGGCCACCAAGGCCATCGAAGAACGGGCGAACGAACTGATCGCCGGAAAACTGACCCGCGTGGCGCGGCTACCGTATGAGCAGGCGATCAAGGCGTCCACGACTCAGCGCCACGATTACATCGGCAATTATGTGGCTGATCTCGGCAGCGTGGTCGATCTCGAGCGCATCAAGCTGGCCAGACTTCGTATCGGTGTCGATCCGCTCGGCGGCTCGGCCATCGCTTATTGGAAGCCTATCGCCGACCGTTACGGTTTGGATCTGGATATTGTTAATCCTGCAGTTGATCCCACGTTCCGCTTCATGTCTCTTGATTGGGACGGCAAGATTCGCATGGATTGTTCCTCACCCTACGCGATGGCCTCCCTCATCGCGCTGAAAGACCGCTTCGATCTGGCCTTCGGGAATGATACCGATACGGATCGGCATGGTATCGTCACCCGGGCCGGGGGGCTGATGAGTCCAAATCACTTTTTAGCTGCGGCGATTGCGTATCTGTTTGCACATCGGACGGGCTGGCGATCCGACGCCGGCGTGGGCAAAACCATCGTGAGCAGCAGCATGATCGACCGGGTTGCCATCAAGCTCGGGCGCCGGCTCGTCGAAGTGCCCGTCGGCTTTAAGTGGTTCGTGCCGGGCCTTCGTGACGGATCCTTGGGATTCGGCGGGGAGGAAAGTGCCGGCGCTGCGTTCTTGCGGCAGGATGGGTCGGTATGGGTGACGGATAAAGACGGCATCATTATGGATCTACTGGCAGCAGAAATGATGGCGACGGCAGGCCGTGATCCGGCGGAACTCTATCGGGATTTGACGAAGGAGTTGGGTGAACCGGTGTACGAACGAATTGACGCGCCGGCCAGTCGAGCACAAAAGGCGATTTTGCAAAAGTTGTCGCCTCAACAGGTATCAGGCAGCACTCTGGCCGGTGAACCGATCACAGCCATGCTCACCGAAGCCCCGGGCAATCATGCGACGATCGGCGGTCTCAAAGTCGTCACGGCCAACGGATGGTTTGCTGCCCGGCCGAGCGGGACGGAAGATGTGTATAAACTCTATGCGGAGAGTTTCAAAGGCCGGGAACATCTGCGGCAGATCCAAGACGATGCGCAAACGCTGATTACAAAAGTCTTCTCTTCCGCCCCGGCATGACAGCACCGCGTCGCTGGGCGGAGTATTCAGGATAAATATGCCGGGACACCTGAGTAAGGCCTCGAGTCTGTGTCTACTGCTCGCCATGGCAAGCTGTGCCGGAACTTCGACGGAACGGCCGCGAATCAATTCTGTTCCGGTGGTGGATTGTTGCCGTGCGGCCTCAAGCGATGCTCAGCACGACGCCATCGTTCACACCGCGGTGAAACTCGTGGGGGCACGAACCATTGAGAGTGGCGGCCGGCGCATCGCCTATGACTGTGCCGGCGTGACACGTGCTGTGTATCTCGCGCATGGGATCGACCTGTACGACGGCGTCCATCAGAACAGCCAGGCCAATGGCGTACGGCTCATCTTTGACCATGTGCGCGCGCACGGCAGGATACACAGGGGGCCGGTGGTACAGGCCGGTGATCTGATATTTTTTGACAATACCTGGGATGCCGATGGAGACGGCGTTGACAATGATCCCCTCACGCATGTCGGCGTGGTGGAGAAGGTGGAATCGGACGGGACCATCGTCTTCATCAGTCGCGTCAGCGAGGCCATCGAACGCTACCGGATGAACCTCGCGTATCCGCAAACACATCGTCACGCAGACGGACGGATTTTAAACGACTACATGCGTCGCAAACGGTGGTCCGATCAGAAGGACACGAGATATCTGACCGGGGAACTATTCGCCGCATTCGGAACAAGACTTTCCTCATGACCGTTGCGGGTGGCAGGTTCAGGATGACGGACGTACCGCGTAAGCCTCGCAAATGCCCGCTTTGCCGGAAACCATCAGAGTGGGAGGATAATCCCTATCGTCCTTTTTGCTCTGAGCGTTGCCAACTGATCGATCTTGGATCATGGGCGGCCGGCTGGTATCGTGTGCCCGGTCCACGTCTCACCATTGACCCCGAGGAGCCAGGTCCTTCCCACTCCGAATAAAAATCCTGCCCCGTCGTCCTGACTCTCCCCTTTTCTTGACATGTCGGCAATTCAGCTTAAGCTCTCTTTCTAGATCCTGATGGTCCGGTGTCTTTCTTCGACTATCACAATCCAGGAGGAGCCCATGACGGAAACGGCGGCCTATTGCAACGATTGTTATAACGCGGTGGCGAGAACCAAAGATGCTCAAGTCAAAGCAGCTGAAAGCGCGGGAAGTGTTCCCATGACAAGACAGGGGTCTTGCAGCAACTGCGGCAAGAGCACGACGGTCGTGTATTATCAGGTGTGAGACGCCATTGGCTGCACGCTGGATCGAGGTGAACGTCCAATCCTCCGAAAGCCAATGCTGGGTGTTCAATCAGCTGCCCCGCGCATCGAAGCTTCCACGCGTGGTTTTGATCACAGCAACGGGAACATCTGCTGCGATCAGGATAGATCATGAAGCGAAAGAAGGAAGGCCGGCCATGCCTTGCGGCACGAGCGAGCATGCCGGATCGACCTTTATTCGCAGCGGCAGTTCGCCTTGTACTCCATGCACATGGGCCCAAAATTGCGGACACAATCACAGCTGCATTTCGGCGTCTTGTCCGCCGGACAGGTCATCTTACAGGTCTCCTTGATGCCCATTCCGCACGAGACGATTTCGCAGGAGTTGGAGCTTCCCGCGACCAGGGGAGGTTCGGTCATGATGACCGGCGTCGAGCCGCTGGCGCCTATGAAGTCTTGAGGTTTTTGGATTTCCGGCTCTTCGGCAAATGCGACCGGACCATTCGAAACACCAGAACACCAGAATGTTGCGCACAGTATTGCGAGTACAAACATCCGGAGGTATTTCATGGCGGCCTCTTTTGAGAAGTGGCTGTAGAATAGGCGCAAGCGGTTTTGAAATCAACCAGGTTATTGGGGGGACTGTTGGAACAAGATCACCAAGGACTGTCACAAGGGGAAATATGACGCGGCATCGCGTATCAACGAGCAGGAGTACCGACCACGGCGACGAAGGCTGATTTCCGCTATCCGTTTCGCAGGTCATGAACTTGATTGATCAAACGCTGAAGCTTATCGAGCGCGTAACGACGTTGTGCGGATGTCATCGTGCGGTCGATTCGTGTGACCAATTGCTTGATGCCGTTCCGCCACTCCTCCAACGCCTGCAAATACCAGGCTGGGGCTGTCTGATCCTGGTGCACGAGGGCGGCACGTAGTTCCCGCGTGGCCCCTTCCGATGTTCGAGGCTGCCTTAGCAATGTCAGCAACTCATGCTGCCGCTGCTCCCGATAGCGGAAGAACAGCGGTTGCGTGTCGGGCAATGCCTTGCTCCATTCGCTGACTTGCACCCGTTGCTCCCGCGACACAGAGCCGGTCCAATCGGCTACCACCTCGAGGGTACTATCCACCCGCTTTTTGATTCTCTCCGTCGGGGTAATCCGGGCGACTGCCGCAGCCTTTTCATTTTCCTTCCGGAGCGCAGCTTCCAAATTCTTGGTCTGATTCTGATCCACGGACGCCAGAAACACGCCGCCGTCGACTATCAGCCGTTCAAAGAGATCGTTACGAAGCCGGTCGAATCCTGCATAAAACCAATCCACGTCTTCAGGGGTGATGCCCCGCTCGACCCGATGGCGGATCTGCACCAGAAATGCCTCGTATTCCGGGAGCGCTTCCTGCCGATGTCGTGCGAGGATACTGTTGATCCGTTCGGTCAGGTCCTGCCGCTGTCCGCTGGTGAGATCAAAGTACTGATCGAGTTTGTGCAGCATCAACCAGTCGGCGTGGCGATAGGCGAAGGAGAGGGCGCATCCTCCGATGCAGAGACACGTGACAACTATAAAGAATGGGAGAAATGTCCCTCTCCACGTTCGAGCGGAACGGCTACGCAACGAGGGCGATGAAAGAGAAAGACGCTCAGCTCTCCTGTCGGCATTAACCAGATAGGGTGGGTGCCTGCAGGAATCCGACAGGTACCCTGGGGTCTCTAGGAGCGAGGCCTTCGCGCGACTCAACTTCCTATTCCGTTCCTCATCTGGAGCGCGGAGCTCCGGGCGGAATCGATGGGACCGCTCCCGGTGGTGTCGCAGGACCATTCTTCGGAGGAGCCTCTTCGGACCGAGGCCGTGCCTTTTCCGGATCGATCACCATTTCGGGATCGACATTCGGAGGCGGTATGGCCGATTTGGGGCTCGGTACGGTTTCGGGAACCTTCTGGATCCCCGGATCGATGCTGCTCGGCGGTGGTATCGGAGCCGGGGTCGTCGGAGGCATCGCTTCTCCGGGGCGACCCGGTACGGGTGGCGTAGGTTTCGGCGGTATGACATCAGCCGCCACGGCTCGACTCGAAATGCACATGATGCAAATAAGCAGCGTTGCTGCCCCAATCACGTCTATTTTCAAAACGCACCTCATGCTTCGATGGAAATGACAGACGATCGTCCCTTTGTTAACCTTACCGTCCACCGGCTTGCCGAAGTACTAGGTCAATCCCTAGCGATTCGGGGTGACGTGGTTGGCATCGAGCCCACAATTGCAGTCGGACAAACAGGTACAGACAGGAACTCCTTAGACGACCGGGCGCTCTCACTGGTAAACAGGCAATGAACCCTCAGTACCCAATCGTGCACGGATGGACTCCTGCCGAATGACCGCATGTAGGCATTGTGCGATCAGTTCATTCGCCGCCGGTGTGTAATGCCAGCCGGTCGTGAACAGTATCTGCCCGGAGGGCAGATGATCGAGACAGGGTAAGGCATTGACATAAGGCAGATCAGAATGATCGAGAACCCGTATCCCGAGCAGATCGCGATCGTGGGGCTGCCCTCCCGCATCACGATATTCGGTGAAGGATGGCAGGAATAGGATCAGGGGGATGGCGCCATCCTCTTGGACCCGCCTGACGAATGTTTGCAATACCACCCGATTCAAGGTCAATGTCTCCTCATCTAACTCGGGTGTCCTCCATGAGGGAGCCCAGGAGACGGCAAACCGAAGGAGATAAGACCATTGATAGAAATGCCAATTCCAATCTGAGGTCCGATAGGACCGGTCGTAGTCCACGAACGGAACATCTGCGATGCGGTGTGACTGAAACAGGGCCTGTGGTTTCGGGAGAGGAAGATTGATGGAAATGAGACGGCCATCCCGAATCGTCAATCGAGGTTTTGCCCCAGGCACGAGAGCACCGGCAAAGCCGACCTGGTAGTACACCATGGTGGTGCGCAGCACGTCGTGGCTGATGAGCGCCAGAATCACCACCTCGGGGTGCCAGGCACGCACATCCCGCTCATACCGCAAATAGGCCTGATCGATCCCGTACCCCGGAACACCGAAATTCAGCACCTGAACAGTCGGGCCGAGTTTCTGTTCCAGCCGGTGTCCCCATGAGTCTTCATAATCGACATCGGACGCGAAGACATAGGAGTCGCCCAGCAGGGCGATCGCACGTGTTGCCCTCCCGGCGAGCGAGATGCCTGGACCACTTGTACGGAGTCCTTCGCGGCTACTGAAATATGTTTCCCCATGGGGACCAGTGCCCTGCCGATTACTACCCACGGTCCAGCCCAACATGTCGTCGAATCTGAATACGCCATATCGGGAGGAGGATTGCTCCCAGAGGAGGCGCCTGTTCGCCATGACCACCGGCCAGTCGCGTGGCAGGAGAACCGTATCCATCACAGAGGGTCCCTCCGGCGTGCTCGTCGCGAGCAACCGGACAGCTCCTTCCGCCCAAAGGAACGTAGCCAGCATGGTGACGATGCCCAAAGCTACCGTCAAATTGGAGGCCCGATGGTCAGTCTCAGGAAGCCTGTATGATCGGATGATTCGAAACACAATGACCAAAAAAACCAGTAACGAGATCGCCAGGAAGATCGCCGGTTCACTCGCGATGATGGCTACCAAACCTGATTGCCAATCGATCCGATAGAAGGCGACGAATGCGCAGATCATTGCCAGAATTCCGACATAGACCGTCATCAGCAACTTCGAGTCGGTGTGTACCTCACCTGGCGTCGTCGTCATGATTCGGCGCGGTTCCTTTCTGCATGTGCCCGCATTATCCTACTCTGAAAATTCACCTAGAATCCGCTTCTCCAAACGAAGGCTGCTGAGAACCGCTTCCGTCAATCGGAGGCTGCCGACGAGGTGCCAATCTGTTGGATGCAGACCAGCGGCAAAAGAAATGCCTACACCTCGTCAGGAATGCATGGGAGTAGTTATTCATCTAGGAAGGATATGGCGGAAGCGGCCGATCCTTTCAGCGAGTTTCTTCATCAAGGGCTTACGATAACACAGGCTGGACCAAAAGACCGGCGGGATGACGTACTCCGGAGCTTCTTTAATCAGGCAGAATACGACGAACGAATTCGCAGATGGAAGGCTCTCGTTAGCTGGCTACGGCCTGTCATTTCTGTCAATGATGAAAATTAACGCAATTTTTACGGCCTAATCCTATTCCTTATAGTATAAAGACAGGTCTAGGTGGTTGAGCACGACGGGAGTGTCATGGCGGCCTCCCCCGCAATAGGCGAATGCTCGGGAGTCCGACAATGGCGGCGCCTCCCCAAAAGTGTGCATCCCTCCGCTGGGTGCTGTTATTTTTCCTTTGCTGCACGGCCGGTTTCAATCCGTCGATAGCATTCGCTGTTCGTCCCTTCGTCACGGATGACGCTCGTATTGTCTATAAGGGGCAACTCGAAACTGAGTCGTATGCTGGGCTGACGTTGGCCGACCGCGACAAGCCCACCGTTGAAGCCCGCGCCCTTCAAGGCATGTCCCTGACTGATCGCCTCGAAATCATCGCTGGAGGTTTTGGGTTTACGTATCAAGCGGATCAGGCCCGTCCGCTGGATATGCTTGTCCAACCGAAGTATGTCTTATATCGATCGTTTGGCGCTATCCCATCTATTTCGGTGGCGGCGGCGTCATTGTTTCCGCTTAGTGGCAACCGTCAACAGTGGAACTCTTATGCGATGGCCCATGCGAGTTGGTTTTTATTCACTCCCGAAGACAGCACTGATCCCTATGACAACGGATTGGCCGTTCATATCAATTTAGGCACCAAATCGCAGTACGATGCGGGTCCTGTGACTTACCGCAGCAAACTCTATTGGGCTGCGGCCTTTGAAGTGATCACGCCGTTTTCCAGGGAGATCCGTTTCTTGGGAGAGGTTTTCAACGGGGACCCGTTCACCTACGAAGAGGAGTTTCCCGCGTTTCAAACGGGATTTCGATGGTACAAAACAGCAAATACCCAGGTGGACCTCGTATTTCGAGGCGTCCGCGATGGGTCAGAGCAGACACGCCTATCCTCAGGGGCTGAAGTCGGACCAGGATGGAATTATACGATCCAAGTAGGGTTTCGAACCCTGTTTGACGTGTTTCGGTAAACCAGGACGGTGAGGAATCTTATGCGATGGACGAAAAGACTGCTGATCGCCAGCCATATTGGGATGCTAGGTTTGATCGGGGTGGGATGCGGCCTGGATGGCGTCAGAGGCCAACTTATCAAAATCGACGGTAATTATTTCGTGCTAAGAGAGCCGAGCGGAAATGAGCGTAAATTGTATCTGGATGACCACACACACAAAGACGCCGTGCAACCGGGAGATGACATTCAGGTCTATATCACCAAGGAAGGGTACGCAGAATTCATTCAGCGGCTGGAAAAATAATGATTTCCAAAAACCATGACGGCTGGTTCAACTTCTATTTCGGCGAGTCGAGTTGGAGCCCGCGAGTTCAACGCCGATGCCGCAAAGTTGTCAAGGATTAGGCTGCATGAGACGTCGTGGATCAGTACCAGCCGTTGCCTGATCCACGACGAAATTCTACTCAGCGCGAAGTCTACGCCATTTAGGACTTGACCATTTCCTTGCGCGATTGTTTTGCGCGCGCCGCGTCTCCGGCTGTCTTCACATCCTTCTCCTCCTCTGGTGGGGGAAGCGCCGCAGGCAAGCCGAGCGAGTCAATCCACAACTCGCGGCTCCAGCCCATGGAATGGTACAGATGTTCATCCTCTTCATCCTCTACCTTTTCGCAGGCATCCTTGAGAGCCTGCCCTTCCGTACCTTGGAGTTTTTCGGCCGCCTGACTGAGAAGCTCCCAATTTTGATGGTCCTTGGTTTCGGCCGTGACGACGCATTCCGCCGCGACGAGCTGAGCGGCTTGGAGATTATTCGTCTTGAGGGCCATTTTCATCGCCTCCACCAGCGCCTCACCCTTATGCCTGACGATCCGGCGTCCCGGAGTGTCCTTGGCAGGGTCGAGCCCCATCGTTTCAATCAGCCCACGCATGATTTGTTCATGGTTGCGCGTCTGCTCCAAGTACTTCTGCCATTCCTCTTTGAGGTCTCCATTGACTGCGCATCGGAGGGCAGTCTCATAGACTTGGACCCCGCCTGCTTCGGTTTCTAAAGCTTGATAGAGAAGTTCATCGAGCTGTTCTTTTTTCATGGTGTCTCCCTCGTCGGTTGTTCTGTTGTTTGCTACGATCAAACTTGCCCTGGTCTTCTCCCTTCTGCCGCCGCAAATCTTGCCTTGTCCCTCAGGCCGGCACCTGGCCCTTCGCTTCACGATCCCAGTGACGATGTTGTGTCATGGCCTTGATGAACTTCCCGGCCACCTGTCCAATGTGAGGCCCACGTCCAGTAATGATGCCCTCATCAGCAGTAAGCAATTTACTGTCATCCTGCATCACTCCCTCGGCATGACTCTTCGCCTTCTTGTCCTGGCCGAGATGAGCGGCCAACAACAATTGAACGCCCGCGTCGGTAGCCGCAATCGTTTTGCAATGCAGATAAGCTTCATCGACGAAGACAAGCGCTTTGGCGTCGCCTTTCAGTACCTCGACGCTTTGCTCGCCGCCGGGAATGTACATAGCGTCGAACAGGACCGATCCGGCGGTGAGAAAACTGAAATCAACAGGCACCTTTGCGCCGCTTGCGCTCTTCAATACGCCAAGCCTCGGAGCGACCACCTTTGCTTGCGCGCCGGCTGCTGCTAAGGCTTTCTTCATGCCTGACAGAGCCGCCTCATCGACACCATCAGCCGCAAGGATCGCGATCTTGCGAGTGGCGATACTATCCGTCCGGGTATTCGCCATGCTTAAGGCTGGCGAGCGTTGCATTGAGGGAGCGAGCCGCCGGGGTTGGAACTGTCTCACGTTGCCATCCGCCGGAACGCTCATGTTCATAGGGGTGTCGAGTTTGGCCGGAACGGTCAACCCAAGTCCTTGTGCGACGAACCCAGCGAGTGTTTTATCGACCTGTGCGAGCAAGCCGACCATCCGCTCTCGAATGGCGGGTACCTCTACTTTGCCCAATTCAAAGCGCAGGGCTTGCATGATGTGGGCCTTCTCGGGATGCGATTGACTGTTCCAGAACAGTGCCGCCTGGCTGAAATGATCGAAGAACTTTTCACTCCGGGCGCGCACTTTCGGTG
>Ga0075420_100000167_pt1 | contig 46593 bp, 40 predicted proteins | sample SoiMetdeltSBSDD4_FD_75296 | JGI IMG/M metagenome (GOLD analysis project Ga0075420, IMG submission 75296) | Bulk soil microbial communities from a Populus tree surrounding site in Tennessee, USA - Soil MetaG P. deltoides SBSDD4 | ecosystem: Environmental > Terrestrial > Soil > Tree plantation...
CGGACCCGCAGGGCCCCGAGTTCGACCGCGCGTTGGCTGAGCTCGTGGACGCGGTCACGCACCATATCGAGGAGGAGGAGTCGAAGATCCTGCCCGCGCTCGCCGAGGCGGTCGGCCGTAGCGAGCTGGAGGAGCTGGGCCGGGCTTTCGCCGAGCGGCGCAAGGAGGAGCTGCGCGCGCACAAGATAGACGACGACCTGAGCCGGGCCGAGCTCTACAAGCAGGCCCAGGAGGCGGGCATCGCCGGCCGGTCCCAGATGAGCAAGGAGGAGCTCGCCCGGGAGCTGCGCAGCGGCAGCGCCGGCTGACCGGCACAGTGGCGCATCCCGGCGCGGTGGGCCTGGGGGAGTGCGGCAATGCCCTTATGCTCTGCACCATCAGATGGAGCAGAGCATAAGGGCGCAGCACACCATGTCCTGCGGCCCGCCCCGGCGCCAGCCCGCAGCCGGGCGCCCACTGTCCGGTGCCAAGCCCGGTGCCAAAGCCCGCTGCCCGGTGCCAAGCCCGCTGCCCGGTGCCAAGCCCGGTGCCAAGCCCGCCGCCCGGCCGGTGCACCCGCGCCGCCACCAGGCAGACTGGCGCTGTGCGATTCGGTCTGCTGGGGACGGGCTACTGGGCCGTCCAGACACAGGGTGCGGTGCTGGCCGCGCATCCAGAGGCGGAGCTGGTGGCGGTCTGGGGCCGCGACCCGGCGAAGGCGGCGAGGGTGGCCGACCGGTACGGTGCCCGCGCCTACCCGGTGCTCGACGCGCTGTGGTCCGATGTGGACGCGGTGGCCATGGCGCTGCCCCCGGACGTACAGGCTGAGCTGGCCGTACGAGCCGCCGAGGCTGGCCGGCACCTGCTGCTCGACAAGCCGCTTGCGCTCACCGTCGAGGCCGCGGACCGGGTGGTGGCCTCGGTGGAGCGGCACCGGCTCTCCTCAGTCATCTTCTTCACGAACCGGTTCTTCCCTCCGGTCGAGGAGCTCCTGGCCGAGGCGGCGCAGACCGGCCGGGCCGGCGGCTGGGACGGTGCCCGGGCCACCTGGCTCGCCTCGATCTTCGGGCCGGACAGCCCGTACGCCGGCTCGACCTGGCGGCATGAGCACGGTGGGCTCTGGGACCTGGGCCCGCACACCTTGTCGATCATCCTGCCCGTGCTCGGTCCGGTCGACCGGGTAGCCGCCATGGACGCCCCGCACGGCACCACCCACGCGATGCTGCACCATGCGGGCGGCGCAGTGAGCACCTTCGAGGTCAGCATCGACGCGCCGAAGGCGGCGGCCCGCCAGGAGTTCACCTTCTCCGGCTCGGCCGGCCTGGCCAGCCTCCCTCCGCGCGGCGGAGACGTGCTCGCCGCGTTCGGCGCCGCAGTGAGCCAGCTCGTGCGCGACGCGCGCGCCGGTGTCACCGCGCACCCGTGTGACGTACGGTTCGGCCGCGAGGTGGTCGCCGTGCTGGCGGCGGCCGACGCGGCCCGGCGTACCGGATGCACTACGCCGGTGGCGAGGGCATGATGTCCGGTGGACCGATGTAGCGTGCGTGCTGCGCCCGTATCGGTGCGTTTCCTCCCAGGGGGCTGGGTAGTCGAACCGCTGCAACGCCTAGCCGTTGGTGGTCCGGACCGCGTGGGTGCGGAACACCCAGTCGCTTTCAGAACGGATGCCGGCGGCCCACACCGTGCCCGTGCCGACGGCGCACGCGGCCAGGAGGTTGCGGTAGCCGTTGCCCGGCACGGTCTCCCTGCTCCACGACGAGCCGTTCCAGCGGGCGATCAGCGGGCCGTTGCCCTCGCCGACCGCGTAGACCTTGGTGGCCGACAGCGCCGTGACGGCGTTGAACCGGCCGAGCGGCGGGCTGGGAATGGTGGCATGCTGCCACGTCGAGCCGTTGAAGTGCAGCAGGTAGGGCACCATCTGGAAGTACTGGAAGCTGAAAGCCTCGCCGACCATCCATACGTCGTTGGCGGACACCGCCACCACGTCGTGGAGCTGGGTGACAGAGAACGCGCCGCCGCTGCTGGGGATTGTCACCTGGTTCCACGCCGACCCGTTCCAGCGCAGCACCAGGCTGGCTACCGGGTTCCCGCCGTACCCATCATGGCCCAGCCCGCCCACGGCCCACAGGTCGTTGGCGGCGACGCCGTCCACCGCGCGCAGCAGGTTCTGGGTGCCGTCCGGGCTGGGGCTGGGCACGATGCTCCAGCTGGTGCCGTTCCAACGCTGGATCATCGTGCGGGTCGGGACGCCGGAGGAGTGCGAGGAGGTCCCCACCGCCCACGCGTTGTCAGGCGCCAGGGTCTTCACGCCGCGCAGGGCGGCCGCGGTCGCCCCGGACGGGCTGGGGCTGGGCACGACACCCCATGTGCTGCCGTTCCACCGCTCGATGAGCGGGCCGGCGCCGGACGAGCCGACCACCCATACGTTGCTGCCCGAGTCGCCGTCCACCCCCTCGAACATGGCGTCCCCGCTCTGCGCCGGCGTGGACTGCAGCGACCAGGAGGAGCCGTTCCACCGCATCAGCAGCGGGCGGGTGAACGGCGCGGTGGAGTGGTACGCGTACCCGGCCGCCCACGCGTCGGTGGAGCTGACCGCGTCGATGCCGCTGAGCTGGTTGCGGTCGGCGGTCGCGTTCGGGGTGGTGACGACCGACCAGGTCGCCGCGTACGCCGGGCTCGCCGGCCCCAGCGCGGCGACGATGCTGGCCAGCGAGGCCACCGAGACCACAGCCAACCGGGCTCTGCTCATGGACACTGTGGACTCTCCTCCCGCGCACCACCGCCGCGCGTACCAGGGTTGGGGCGCGCAGCATATATCAACCCACGGACGGTGCGGTGGTGCTGTGCCGGGTGGGCCGCATGGCCCGGTCACCGGCACCAGCCGGGAGATCATCACGATCGCCCGCCGGATCTAGGGCAGGTACGGGCCACGCCACCGGTGCCGCCGCGGCGGATCGGGCCACGGCGGGTCGGCCGTGCCGGGCAGCTCAGGCCGTGCCGGGCAGCCGGGCGAACCCGGGCTGCGCCTTGCCGGCCACCTTCTCGAAGTCGCCGCCGAGCAGGAGCGCGGTCGGTGTGATCTCGATGGACCAGACGCCGAACGCGCCGTCCGGCGAGGGGCTCCACTCGGTCGGCGCGCCGGTCGTGACGAGGAAGGACGCCGCGTGCAGCCGGGCCAGCTTCTCCACCGGGAGGGTGGTGAAGTGCCCGCCGACGTAGACCTCGGTCGCGGACGCGGCGATCGCCTGGACGTCGCCGCCGGTGCGCAGGGTGTACCTGGGCGTGTTGGCGACGGCCGGGTCGTAGGCGTAGGTGCGGTTGGAGGTGGTGCTGTAGAACAGCCGCGAGCCGTCCGGGGTGAGCGCCACCGCGATCACCACGCCGCCCTCGGTCGGCGCGAACGGCGTCACCACCCCGGTGCTCGCCAACAGCTCGGCGGCCCCCTGCCGGTCGACGCCGCCGATGGTGCTGTAGCCGCCGGTCGCGTATACCTTGGTGCCGTCCGGCGAGGTGGTCAGGGCGCGGATGTTGCCGTCCGGTCGCGGGGTGAACCCGGTGTCGACCGCGCCGTTGGCCGCGTCCAGGGCGACCAGGCGGCCGGTGTCGAGCCCACCGGCCCGGGTGAAGGCGCCGCCGACGTAGAGCCGGCTGCCGCTGGTCCTGAGCGCGCGCACGGCGCCGTTCGCCCCGGTCGGCCAGGCGGTGCGGCTGAGCGGCTCGCCGGTGGTGAGGTTGACCGCGGCCAGCCGGCTGCGGGCGGCCGTGCCGAGGTTGGCGAAGAGGCCACCGAGGAAGACGATGGTGCCGTCGGCGGACGCCTCGACCGCGTAGACGATGTCGTCCGGGCTCGGGTTCCACAGTGGATCGACCTCGCCGCTGGCGTCCACCGCCGCGGCGTTGGTGCGGGGGAGACCGTTGAGCATCGTGAACAAGCCGCCGACCAGCGTCTGGGAGCCGGACACCACCACCGAGGCCCGCCGCCCCCCCACAGCGCGTCAGTCACCGTCCAGCTCGTCCAGCCGGTGCAGCAGCCGGGCGGCGCTGTCCTCGGGCACGCCCGGAAGGTCACCCAGGACGTCGGTGGTGTTCTTGTAGGCCAGGCCGGCGAGGAACCGCTGCCGGCACCGCTCGTCCTCGACCGCGCCCGCGTCCCGGATCATGGTCGTGGCGCGCTGGCACAGGTCCACCACGCACTTGCGGGTCTCCTCGACCTCCCGCTGCCCTTCGCCGCCGAACGCGCCCGGCGGGCCGGTGCTACCGCCGTCCACCAAGGCGCCGTAGCGCAGGGGCGAGGAGCTCGGCTGGCTGCGCTCCCGCAGCGCGTGCCACATCCGCTGCTCGAGTGCGGTCAGCCGCGCCACGTCGGCGTCCAGGTACTCGATGAGCAGCCTGGTGTAGAGGTCGCGTAGCGCCTCGGGGCGCGGCACCAGCTTGGGCTCGATGGTGTTTCCGATGTTGACCTGCTCCGGTCCAAGGTCTTCCTCGTACAGCAGGCAGTTGCGGGCGAGGCGCCACGCCAGCGCGTCGTCGTCGATGCCCATGGTCACAAGTTACGGGAGGGCGGGCGCAAGGGCACGGAAAACTGCGCCGCGCCACGGTGGCCGGTCCTGGCCACCCGCCGCGATGGCCCATCTTGTCAAGCTGGCTTGACGCCTCAGTTCTGTCAATCTACCTTGACAGACGTGGATGACACCCAGCAGATTGCCGCCGCGGCCAGCGCCGCTGATCCCGCCACCGGCCTGCGGGCCGTCGCCGCGCTGCGCAAGCTGGTCGAGCACCTCGAGGCGGTGCAGGTGCGCAACGCCCGGGCGCATGGCTGGGCTTGGCAGACGATCGCGGACGCGCTGGGGGTCACCCGGCAAGCCGTTCACCAGAAGCACGCTCACCGGACCCGAGGCTAGGAGATGACCATGTTCGAGCGTTTCACCGCGGACGCGCGCCGCATCATCCTCTCCGGTGTTCATATGGCTGCGGCGGCCACCAGGCGCAGCAGGTCCAGCGGTCGCCTACCCAGCCGAGCGGCTGCTAGACGCTCCAGATCGCGTGCACCAGCTGTCCGGTGACGAGCTGGATCTGGCCGCCGGCCACCAGGTCGGGGGGCACGTCGAACACGATCTTTCCGTCCGCGTGCTGCCCGGCGGTGGTGAAGTTGACCGCCATCAGCTCGGGAGGGAAGGCCTCCCGGCTGGTCCGGGCCGGGTGGAGTGCGCTTTTGGCGTCCCGGAAGATGAAGTTCCGCGGGCCGCCCAGGATCGGCTTTCCCGCCTTGTCGAGCACGATCTTCACCATGGCGACGAGCTGCACCCTGCCCGCTGGTGCGGACGGGTCATCGGCACGCCGTACGGCGGAGACCTCGGTGGCGACGATGGCCACCGTGGCCCGGCCGTCGCCGAGCAGGTCGGCGGCGAACGCCTCACCGACCTTGAGCACTGGCACCGGGATGACCGGCTGCTTCGACGCGGGGCTGGCCGGCCGGGCGGTCTGTTCGGGCGGGGCCTCTCCGCCGCACCCAGCAAGAGCCAGCGCCAGCACGGCGGCCACGGTGGCGAGGTGCGCTTTGGTGATCATGGAACGCCTCCAGAAAGGTGAACAAGAAGAAAGGCGCACCAACCGCGCCGGGTCGTGGCGTCCAGGCGAGCCCTGAACCCGCCATGGCATCGCTAAGTTAGGACATTCAGTGCATTCTGTCTCGCCGGACCTGTCGCCGTGGCCATGGCCCGTCAAGATCGCGATCTGGGACACCAGAGGTGCAGTCGTACTGCATGATCTGCGTAGCAGATCGCGATCTTGACAGCGGACGCAGCGACTACCTGGCCGGCGCCCCAGGTTCTGCTGGCGGTCAGTTGCCTGGGTCGGTCCAGCCAGCAATCGCCGTGCCGTAGTACAGGTTGTGCTTGTACACCTGGTTCGAGTAGTTGCCCGAGATGACCTTCGGCGAGCCGTTGACCCAGCCGACGAAGGTTCCGACGTGGTCGGAGTCGATGAACGGGTCACCCGAGGAGTTGTAGGTCACGGCCGCACCCGGGAAGATCCCGGCAGTGCCCCAGTGCCACAGGCCGAAGAAGCGGCCCCAGCGGGCGGTTGTCCCGGCCTCCGAGTTCAGGCTGTCCCAGGCATAGACGCCGGCGTTCTTCCAGACGAACTTGACGAAGTCGGCGCACCATGGCTGGCACCCGAAGCCCCAGTGCCTGGAGTAGTAGTTGCAGTTCGACCCCATCGGGGTCTCGTACTTGTGGTCGCTGTTGAGCTCGTTGTAGGCCGCCTCGACCACCTTGTCGCCGCGGTAGGACCTGATCCCGAGGTCGGCGACGACGACGTTGCCCGTGTCGGTGACCTGCGGCTCGGCGTCGACGGCTGGCCCGGCGAGGGCCGCCGGGGCGGGCGCCAGGGCGGTGAAGATCCCGGCGGCGGCCATGGCCATCATCGCCCGATGGCGGACCCGGTTGAAACCCATGTCTGCTCCTTCCTTGATCCTCCCTTGTGGAGGATGCCTAGGGTGGTGCTCCCTCCGGCCGCCGCGGCGGCGGTGCCCGGCTGGTGGCGGCCGAGCAGCGGTGCCCGGCGGTGCGCGCGGTGCCTGGCGGTGACCGAGCAGCGGTGCCTGGCGGCGGCCGGAGCGGCTCAGGAGTCCCGCGACTCGGCCAGCTCGAGGTCGTCGGGGTAGAGGGCGCAGATGTACTTGTCCCAGTGCCGGCCGGCGTAGTAGTCGTGGTCGCGGAGGACCCCTTCGACGCGGAACAGGCTGCCCTGGCCGCTCTGCAGCTGCGGCCAGTTGAACCCGGGAACCTCCATGTAGATCTTGTTGAGCGGGAACGTGTGGAACAGGTGCCGTACGAACAGCGCGACCGCCTGCGCCGGCAGGCCGGTGCCGACGCTGCCGGGGTGGAACACCGCGCCGATGTAGGTGTGGCGCAGGCTCAGCTCGTCGCCGTACGCCACGACGTGCCCGATCGGCATGTCGTCCTCGATCCGGCGCACCACGAACTGCAACAGCACCTGGTTCCACAGCTCTGCCTTGAACCGTTCGAACGGAGGGATCGAGCCGCGGTAGCGCCAGCGGAAGCCGGTCTCCGGGTCGATCGCGAGCGCGTAGAGGAAGCCCATGTCGTCCGGGATGATGGGGGCCAGCCGCAGCGCCGGCGTCTCCAGCACCGGCGCCAGCGGGTCCTGCGGCCGTGGCGCCAGGAACCGCTCGGGGATGCCCGGCAGGCTGCCCGCCTTGACGAACACCCGGGGTCCCGCCTTGCTGTCCAGCAGGGACAGCACGTCCCCCACGGTCGCCGGGAGCAGGCCCTCCGCCGTGACCGGCAACCGGTGCGCCTCCAGCCAGGTGACCAGGCGCATCATGGTGAGGCTGTCCAGCGCCAGCCCGTCGCGCAGCGAGGCCCGGTCGTCCAGCATTGACAGGTCCACGTTGAGCAGCGCGGCAAGCTCCGCACGGGAGCGCTCGCGCGGCGGCGTACCAACGATCTCCGTCGTCATCAGACGCTCCGCTCTACTAAGGGTGAGACGAGGGGCGGGACGAGGGGCGAGCCGCCTGCTGCCAGCTCGCCAGCGAGGTACCTGCGCCGGGTCTCCGCGCGGCGGAGCTTGCCGGACGAGGTCTTGGGAAGGCGGCCCAGCCGCAGGGTCACCACATCCGCCGGGGCCATGCCGGTCTCTGCCGCCACGGCCACCGCGACGGCCCGGCGCAGGGCGGTGCTGTCGGCGCCCCGGGACTCGACGGCGACCACGAGACGGTCGCCCTCGTCGGCCGGGATGCCGAACGCGGCGGCGCCCCCGGGGCGCACGCCCGGCACCGCAGCGGCCGCCGCCTCCACGTCCTGCGGGTAGACGTTGCGGCCGGCGGCGAAGAGCACGTCCTTGGCCCGCCCGCAGACCACCAGCTCACCGTCGGCGAGGTAGCCAAGATCACCGGTACGCAGCCAGCCGCCGGACGGCCGGGGCGCCTCGCCCCAGTAGCCACCGACCACGGACGGGCCGCTGACCTCGATGTGGCCCACCATGCGCGGCTCGACCGGAGCGCCGGTGCGGGAGTCGACAACTCTTATCTGTGTGCCCGGCACCGCCCGTCCCAGCCGGACCAGGCGGCGCGCCGGACGGCCGGCGGCGGCCCGCCGCGCCCGGCCGTCCCGTTCGAGGGTGTCCCGGTCCACCTCGTCGACGGTGACCCCGCCGCCGATCCGCGAGAAGCTCACCGCCAGGGTCGACTCGGCCAGGCCGTACGCGGCCACGACCGCGCGGGGGTCCAGCCCGTGCCGGCCGGCGACGGCCGTGAACCGGGCCATCATCCCCGCGTCGACCGGCTCGCCCCCGGAGATCATCGTCCGGACCGTGCTCAGGTCGGCGGCGACGCCCGCCTCCAGCAGCTGTGCCATCAGGCTGTACGCGAAGTTGGGCGCGCCGGTGATGGTGGCCCGATGGCGGGAGAGCCGCTCGAGCCAGCTCGCCGGGCGCAGCGCGAAGGCCAGCGGGGACTGCAGGACCAGCGGGCAGCCGCGCGACATGGGCAGGGCCAGGAACCCGATCAGCCCCATGTCGTGGTAGAGCGGCAGCCAGCTCACCCAGGACGAGGTGGCGGGACCCACCTCGTCGCGGCCGATCACCGCCGCGATCGCGGTCAGGTTGGCGGCGAGGTTGCCGTGGGAGACCGGCACGCCCCGTGGGGCGCTGGTAGAGCCGCTGGTGTACTGCAACACGGCGAGGTCATCTGGACCGGGCCGGACCGCCGTGGCGGGCGCGGCGCCGGTCGCCGCAAGGTCCAGGGTGGAGAGCGGCATGACCCGTACCGCCTCCGACAGGGCGGGTCCGGCTTCGCGGGACCCCTCGTCGATGACCACCAGGTCGAGCCGGGCGTCGGCGAGGACCGCCAGCAGGTGGGCCAGCTGCCCGGGCCGGCCGGTGCGGTCGGGAAGCGGCAGGATCGTGAGCGCTGCGCCGCGCAGCCACACCGCCTGGATCGCGGTGACCAGGCCGACGCTGGTGTCGGCCAGCAGGCCGACCCGGCTGCCCGGCCCGATGCCGTGCCCGGCGAGCACGGACGCCATGCGCCGGGCCTGCTGGTGCAGGACCGGCCAGGGCAGGCAGGTGTCCACCCCGGAGCCGGTGCCGGCCACGGTCAGGGCCGCGGGCCTGTCCTGCTGGCCGGCGCTGGCGATGGCGTCTACGACGGTTCCCATGCCCCGCAGCATGGACACCGGTCTTCATCCGAACCGCACGGCTTTCTTCATCGAGGCGCGCACGAGGCACGCGCGAGGCGCGCACGAGGTACGCGGCTGTCTTTAGATTGATAAATCTAATAATCTAGATCTCCGCGGAAACGCCCGATGCGAGGGGAACCCCCGTGGGAGGTCCGTGTGAGGTACCGGATACTGGGAGCGCTCCAGGTTCTGAACAGGGACGGCCAGCCGTACGCCTTCGAGCGGCGGCACAAGCGGATCCTCGCGGTGCTGCTGCTCTCGCCCAACCAGGTCGTGGGCCGCGACTACCTCATCGACGCGGTGTGGGACGAGACGCCGCCGGCCACCGCCGCCCGGCAGCTGCAGAACTGCGTCTCCAACCTGCGCCAGCACCTGCCCGCCGGGGGCGGATGGAAGCATGTCATCGCCGCCGAGCCGGCCGGGTACCGGATCCACCTGACCCCTGGGCAGCTCGACGCCCAGGTGTTCGAGGCCGCTGTGACAGCCGCCCGGCAGCTGCAGGCCGCCGGCCGCCTCGACGCCGCGACAACGCGGCTGCGTGACGCCCTGGCGCTGTGGCAGGGCCCGGCGCTGGCCGGCATGGCCGGCCGGGCCATCGAGGCGGGCGGTGCCCGCCTCAACGAGCAGCGGCTGGCCGCGGTAGAGAGCTGCCTCGAGCTCGAGCTGCAGCAGGGCCGCCACCACCAGGTCGTCGGGGAGCTGGTGGAGCTGGTCGCCGCCCACCCATTGCGGGAGTGCATGGTCGGGCTGCTGATGCGGGCGCTGCACGGCTCCGGCCGGCAGAGTGAGGCGCTGCACGCCTATGACCAGCTGCGCCGGCGCCTCGCCGACGAGTTCGGGCTCGACCCCGGCACACCGTTGCAGGAGCTGCGGGCGAGCATCCTGCGCAACGCCGTCCCGGTGGCGGCCCCCAGCGCACCTGCTGTCCCGGCCGGGCAGACCGCGTTACGCCAGCTACCGGCGCCGGTACGGCACTTCGTCGGCCGCGAGGCGGCGCTCGACGAGCTCGACCGGCTGGCCGCAGCGGTTGGCCAGGATGCCGTCATGATCTCGGTGGTGCACGGCACCGGCGGCATCGGCAAGACCGCGCTCGCGGTCCGCTGGGCGCACCGGGCCGCCGCCCGCTTCCCCGATGGCCAGCTCTTCGTCAACCTGCGCGGCTTCGACCCGACCCGGGAGGCGATGACGCCGGCCGAGGCGATCCGCGGCTTCCTGGACGCGTTCGCGATCCCGGCCGACCAGATCCCGGCGAGCCTGGACGCCCAGGTGAGCCTCTACCGGAGCCTGCTGTCCGGGCGCCGCATGCTGGTCGTGCTGGACAACGCCCGGCACGTGGACCAGGTCCGCCCGCTGCTGCCGGGAAGCAGCGGCTGCCTGGTCATCGTCACCAGCCGCAACGAGCTGACCGGTCTGGTGGCCGTCGAAGGCGCGTACCCGCTCACCCTGGAGCTGCTCACCGCCCCGGAGGCGCGCCACCTGCTCGCCAGCCACCTGGGCCAGGCCCGCCTGCAGGGCGAGCGCGCAGCAGTCGACGAGCTGGTGGCGCGCTGCGCCCAGCTGCCGCTGGCCCTGGCCATCATCGCGGCCCGGGCGGCCGCGCACCCGACCTTCCCGCTGGCCACCTTCTCCGCCGAGCTGGCCGACGCGCAGCGGCGGCTCGACGCCGTGGACGGCGGGGACCAGCTCACCCAGATCCGTTCGGTCTTCTCCTGGTCCTACCAGCGACTGTCCACACAGGCCGCGCACCTGTTCCGGCTGCTGGGCCTGCACCACGGGCCGGAGGTGACGGTGCCGGGCGCGGCCAACCTCGCCGCGATCCCGTCCAGCCGGGCCCGCCAGCTGCTGTCGGACCTGGCCCGGGCGCACCTGGTCACCGAGCACGTGACCGGTCGCTACACGCTGCACGACCTGCTCAGCGCGTACGCCAACGAGCAGGCCCAGGCCCACGGCGCCGAGGCCAGGCGGCGTACGGCGGTGCGCCGGCTGCTCACGTACGACCTGCACGCCGCGGCGGCGGCCGACGCGCTGGTGGCTCCGCACCGCCGGCGTACCGCGCTGCCCGACGGCGCGCCCCCCACCGACCTGCCGCGGTTCGCCCACCGGGCGGAGGCGTTGGCCTGGCTCGAGGCCGAGCGCGCCAACCTGGTCGCGGCGGTCCGGCAGGCCTGGGAGTACCAGGAGTACGACATCGGGTGGCGGCTGGCCAACCTGTTGTGGGCGCTGTTCCACCTCGACAAGCACTGGGACGACTGGATCGGCACCCACCAGACAGGCCTGGCCTGTGCCCGGGCCCTCGGCGACCGCAAGGCGGAGTTCACCATGCTCAGCAGCCTGGGCATTGCCCGCCGCGAGCTGCGGCAGTTCGAGGAGGCCCGGAGCTGCCACCACCTGGCGCTGGAGATCAGCCGCCAGATCGGTGACCGGTACGGCGAGGCGCATGCGCTCAACGGCATCGGCGCGGTCTGGGGCGACCTGAACCGGACCCAGGAGGCGCGTCACTACTTCTGGCAGGCACTGGAGATCCGGCGTGAGGCCGGCGACCGCTGGGGTGAGGCGATCACCATCTGCAACCTCGGCCAGGAGGACTTCCACGACGGGGAGTTCGAGTCGGCGCGCACGCACTTCAAGGTCGCACTGGAGATCCGGCGGCAGATCGGCGACCGCTGGGGTGAGGCGATGACGCTCACCTGCATCGGTGAGGCGTGCCTGGCCAACCAGCAGCAGAGCGAGGCCCTCCGCTACCTGAAGGAGGCGCTGGTGATCCACCGTGAGCTGCATGACTACTCCATGGAGGCCTATGACCTGCACTACCTCGGCGTGGCCTACCGCAGCCTCGACCAGGCCGAGCTGGGCGAGGCGTGCCTGCGCGAGGCGCTCGCCATCTACCAGCGGCTGGGCATGCCAGGAGCGGACGAGGTCCGCGTCCTCCTGGGAGAGCCGAGCGCGTAGGACAGGAGCTCGTGGGACAGCGCGCCGGTAGCCGTCAGAGCAGCCGGTAGACCACACCCGACTGGGCGATGATGGCGCTCCCGACGGCCACGAAGACGACCGGCACCAGCCAGTGCCCGAAACGCCGTACCGCCGCGACGAGCGCGGGGTGCGAGCCCAACCAGGACCCGACCGCACACCACACCGCGACCAGCACCGTGAAGACCGTGACCGTCACCAGGCTGCTGGACACCCCGATGGTCCGGAACATCGGGCCCGACAGGAACAGCACCGTCAGCACGATGAGGTCGTCGATGTTGGTGCCTGCGAAGACCCCCACCGCGGCGAGGACCGTGCGCAGGGGTTCGGCCACCTGCGACACGGTACGCGGTTCGCCCGTACCCGGTGGCGGCTTGGTGACGGAGATCCACCGGGCGCCCACCCGCATCCGGCCGTTGCGAGGATTTACGTTCCCGCTGGACCGGACGCACGATGTAGCTGCGCGGCTGGCAGAGGCGACGAAGGCTCTGGATCTGTCCACATAGGCCAGGCGCCCGACCAAGGACACCTCCTGAAGCGGTGAGGGGTGTGACGTGGACACTGCGACGGTTGTCTGGGTGGTCCTGGCGGTCGCCGGGGTCGCGCTGGTCACCTTCCTTATCGGCAGCTCGGCCAGCAGCGCGCGCCGGGACCAGGACCGCCAGGAGCGGGTCCAGCAATGGGCTGTGGAGCATCGCTGGGTCTACACGCCGTCCCCCCAGGTTGGCTGGGGCGCCCGGCTGCCCGGCGGCAACAGTGGCGTCGTGAGATGGGTGCTGTCCGGGACCCTCCAGGGCTATCCGGTCAGCATCGCCGACTACACCTTTACGGAGGTAATCGGCGATGTCACCGGTGGCGTCCCGGCCACCATGTACACCCGCCATCTGCTTGTGCTGGTGGTGCGGCTGGGGCAGCCGTACCCGTCGATCGCGGTCCAGCCGCTTGCCGCGCTGGCGGCGATCGGCCGCGCGATCTTCGGCGACAGGGGAGAAGCCGTTGGCGACGAGCGGTTCGACCACCAGTTCCGCATCGTCACGGAGGCGGACCGCGGCTACGCCCGGCAGCTTGTCGGGCCGGCGCTGGTGACAGAGCACATCGCCGGCACTGTCCCTACCTGGAGCCTGCAGGGCGACGAGCTGTTGGTGTACCGGGCCCAAGAGCTTGACGACCCGGAGCAGATCCCAACACTGGCGGCGCCGCTCATCCGCGTCGCAGACCTGCTCGGTAGGTAGCCATACCTGCCCGGCAGCCAGCTACGCCTGCCCGGCAGGTCGCCACGCCTGCTGGGCAGATAGGGCTACCAGCGCCGCCGGGGAGGACGCCGGGCCGGTGGGGTGCGCCTCGGCCGATGGCGGTAGGCGCGGCGCGGCTGGGGGCGCCGGCGGTGCCGCCACCCCCAGCCGCGGGCGGTTACGCTGCTGTGCTCGTGCTGGCCAGGCTGACCAGCTGGGTACGCACGATCGGTGCGTAGCCGCTCGAGTGGCCGGTGCGGTTGGGGTGGTAGGACTCCATCGTCGGGGACGACAGGCCGTTGACCCACTCGACGGAGTCGCAGACGGCGTGGCCGGTGAACGGCGTGCGCGGGTCGGCGAACCGGAAGCCGTAGGCGATGGCCCGGCTGCGGATCGTGTTGTTGAGCAGGTTCGCGGAGTCGTTCATGGCCGCCTGCTCACCGGGGCTGATGCGCGCCAGGGACTGGCAGTCGCTCTCGTTGAACAGGCGCGGGTAGCCCACGATCACCACGCGGGCGTACGGCGACCGGGTACGGATCCGGCTGTACAGGTTGTTCAGCGCGCTGGGCAGCGTGTTTGTGATGTAGGAGTTGGCGTTGTTGATGTCGCCCCAGCAGGTGTAGGGCCACGGCAGCGCGCACTGGGTGACGACCGAGCTGAAGCCGGCGTCGTTGCCGCCCACCGACAGCGTGATGTGGGTGGTGGACGAGGTCAGCCGGCCGAGCTGGTTGTTGATCACGTCAGGGATCTTCGCGCCGGAGCAGGCGGCGAACGCGAACGAGGTCGCGCCGATCTGGCCAGCGTTGATCACCGGGTACGCGTACGGCGAGCGGTAGCAGCTGGTGCCGTCCGAGTAGTAGGTCCGGGTGCCGACACCCGACGAGTACGAGTCACCCAGCGCGGCGTACACCACGGCGGCCGCGTGCGCGGGCGTGACCCACGCGACCGAGGCCACGAGGGCCGCGGCACCCGTAAGCAACGTGACCAGGCGTAGTCGCCAGCGGGACCTGGAAGCTGCCATGACCTTCCTCCTCAGCTAGGGCTAACCGCGACACATCGATGAACGTTGTAGTCGTGGTTCTATACTTTGAAGGAAGTCGATGGACATGACAACTGGCCGAAAGGTCTTCTGCTAGCGGCTCGCGGCTTCAGCGTTTACGAGTCGAGCCCTCCTGCTCGGGCCTACCCGGCGGGTGAGAACCCACATCGACCATCGGGGCCACCGACCTATTACCAAGGCGGAAGCTTGTCCGCTGTGACTGGGGAAATGATCTTCCGGGACAGATGGGCAGCGTCGGGTGGCTATCTGATGGGTGCGCGATGCCGGCCAAAGTGACAGGCTTCCAAGACCTCGGTGCCCTGCGGTGAGCCGCAGCTCACGCCTCAACCCAGCGGCAGCACTGGCCACTGGCCGTCCGGACAGCGCATCAGCTCGGCGTAGAAGCGCAGGAAGTTGCGCTGGACGCCCTCCTCGTAGCGCGGCGCGAAGACGACTCCCGGACCCGGGAAGCCGGGCACGCGGCGCGCCCGGCCCACCCCCTCGCTGCCCATCTGGTAGTTGTAGGTGAGCCCGAGCAGCTGCGCCGCCACCGACCGCCCGGTGCGGGACGTGCTGGCCCACGGCTCGGCATCGTCCATCTCGAACGCCCCGCCGAACGACGACGTGCCGAGGCCCGCAGTGAGGCTGCGCCGCTTCTGCGCCGCCGACATGTTGCGGTAGGCGCAGAACCAGCACCAGACCTCCATCTCGCCCGGCCCGCGCGGCTGCCAGGTGCGGATCGTGATGACCCCCGTTGCGGGGTGCGCCCGCACGTCCTCGGTCGCCGGCTGGGCCAGCACCGAGAAGTTCGGGAACACGTTGCCCACGAACGCGCGGATGTACCGGGCGAACCGCAGCTGCTCGCCGGTGACGAGCGCGGTGCTGAAGGACGCGACCAGGTCGTCGGGCATGCCGTAGAAGTACGGGCCGGGCTCGTCGGCGTCGGGGTCCATCGACAGCGAGAGCGAGTGCCCAGGTGCCGCCTGGATGTGGTAGCCCACCATGTCGTCCTCGAAGGGCACCGGGTACGCACCCACCTCCCAGACCGATCGGTGCAGCGTGGCCAGGTGGTAGTCGTCGCCGGCGAAGTTCTCCGCCCCGGACTTCCAGTTGGCCGAGATGACCAGCCGCTGCGGCGGCGCGAGCACCTCGACGCCGGCGTCGTTGAGGCCGAAGACCAGGTCCAGGTACCAGGACATGCCACCCAGGTACTCGTCCAGGCTGGGCGCGGTGCGGTCCAGCGTGGCGAAGATGAGGCCATGGCATACGCCGACCTGCGCCGCCGGCAGCAGCCCGTACTCCTCCCGGGGCAGGCCGGCCAGGGCCTCCCGCCAGGCCGGGGCGCCGGTGAGCCGGCCGCTCGTGTCGTAGGTCCAGCCGTGGTACGGGCAGCGGAACTGCGGCGTGTTCCCCTTGTCAGCGCGGCACACGGCGACACCGCGGTGGCGGCACGCGTCGAGCAGCACGCGGACAGTGCCGTGCCGGTCCCGTACCACGATGAAGTCGTCCTCGCCGACCTTCCGGCGGACGAAGTCGTTGCGGCGCGGGATCTCCGACTCATGGGCGAGGAACACCCAGCACCGGGCGAAGATCCGGCGCAGCTCATGCTGGTAGACGTCGTCGCTGCCGAAGATCTCCGCGGGCGCGTGGCCGAGCGGGACCTGCGCGGCGAGCGCGTCGATGATGGCGCGGGCGTGCAGCTGGTCGTACATGAACGTCCCCTGGTCGACCGGCCGGGCCGGCTGCGGGTCAGAGCCGGCCGGGCCGGCTGCGGGTCAGAAGAAGTACCCGAGGTTGGGCACCTGCAGCACGGTGAGGTCCAGCAGCACGAGGCGGCGGCGGAGCAGGAGCGCGTCACCGGTGCGGCAGAGCAGGTCGCGGCGTTCTGCGGCGAGCAGCGACGGCTGCGCCTCGTCCTGGCGGGTGCGGTAGATGAGCAGGTTGCTGCGGACGCCGAAGGCATCGTCGCCCTCGGCGGTCGCCCGGATGTTGGTGACGAACCGGCGGGTCCGTGGTGGCGGGTCCTCGGTCCAGGCCGACGGGCTCAGGTTGCGCTCCACCCGCACCAGCAGCGACCCGTAGCTCTCGTCGAGGTGGAACCCGTCCCGGGCGAAGCCGTCCCCGTCCGCCCGCCGCACCGTCTGCCGGATGGGCACCTGGTAGACGACGTCCCGGCTGACCATGTTCGCAAGCCACGCGCGTTCCTCGCGGTCGTCGAGGAGCTCGGCCTCCCGGTGCAGCCACTCCTGTACCTCGGCGTACGCCTCGCTGCCCGGCAGCATGCGGGTGCCAAACCGTGTCCTGTCCATGCGGCTAAGCCGCCGCGACTAGGCGCATAATCGTGCCGATGGTCAGCTGCGGCCGGCTCCCAGCACGAGCCGGCACCTCCTCGAGGACATCGGTCGCCAGGTTGGGGTGCCAGCCCGCGGTCTGACTCATCTGCACCCACCCAACGCCGCTCGACGGCTAGTACCACGCTAGTCTGCTCTACTTCGCCACCACCGCTCAAGGTAAGGTCCGCCCGGGCCCCGGCCTGCTCGTGACCTGCTCAGGTTTGACCGCCTGCCGACGCAGGCGAAGGAGGACACCGCATGTCCAGGCTCCTGCCCAAGCCGACAAAGGCGGGCATCCCAAGATTCGCGTCACTGCTCCTCATGGGCGTCGCCGTCCTGCTCACCGCGTGCGGCGGCGACCCTGCGCCCGGGCCCTCGCCGACCACCCAGAAGCTGAAGGTCGTGCTGCTCGCCCAGGGCATGACCAACGACGGCGCGTGGAACCAGGCCGCCGCGGAAGCCGTCAAGCGGCTCGAGCGGGAAGGCCGCATCCAAGCCACCATCCGGGAGCGGAACAACGACCCGGCCGCCATCGAGTCGGTCGTGCGCGACTACGCCACCCAGGGGTACGACCTGGTCATAACCAACGGGTACGAGGCGATCGAGCCAGTGCTCAAGCTCGCCAAAGATTTCCCGAAGGTCCACTTTGCGATAAATGGCGGTCCTGAGGTGCTCCAGATGACCGCGCCGAACGTCGAGGGGTGGACTCTGGATCTCGGGCAATGGGGCTACCTGTGTGGCTTTGTCGCTGGCAAGATCGGCGGCGTGCGGATGGTCGGTCTGGTGAGCGGTCCACAGGTCCCGTTCATCGAGGAGATCCACACCTCCTTCAAGGCGGGCCTCAAGGCCACCGACCCGTCGCGGACGTGGAAGGAGGCCTACACGGGCAGCTTCGACGACACGCAGAAGGCCAAGGAGGCGGCGGAGGCGCTCATCGGCCAGGGCGCGCAGCTCCTCTTCACGACCGGTGACGGCATCGGTTACGGCGTCGGTGTCGCCGCAGCCGGCCACCAGCCGAAGGTGCTGACCATCGGCGTGACCGGCGGTACGGCGAAGCAGGTCAACATCCTCAACGTCAAGGTGGACGACTACCCTGAGTACAAGTCCTATGTGGACAGGATCGAGGCTGGTACGTTCGGCGGCAAGGCCTACACGGCGACCTTCCCCAACAAGGGCCTGGTGCTGACGCCACCCGAGGAGGGGGTTACCGACCCGCGGATCCCGGCCGACCTGCGGGCCCAGATCGAGAAGCTCATCGCGGACCTCGCCTCGGGCGCCCGGACGATATGACGCCGTGACAACAACCTTCTCGACCACGTCGAGAGTGCACAGCTTCGACACTGCGGCTGGCGGTCCGAGCCCGGGGCCCGGGCGACGACACGCGGCCCAGACGGAATCTCCGGGGTACGCCCCGGACGTACTACCGGGGTGACCATGCTGTTTCCCGCACCGGTGATCGCCTCCCTGCGCGACGCCCCTGACGAGCCGGCGTTCCAGGTCGGCTCGCGTACCGTCTCGCGCGGCGAGCTGCTGGGGATGGTGTGGCGGCTGGTCGGCGGGCTGCGGGACGCTGGCGTGCAGCCCGGCATGGGTGTCGGGATGGTCCTGGCGCTCTCGCCGGAGGCGTACGCCGCGCACCTGGCGGCGCACGTGCTCGGATGCCGTGTGGCGGCGGCGCGGCCAGGGTGGGGCGCTCAGCAGCTCGCCGACACCCTGTGGGGCCACAGCGACGTCGTGGTCGCCGACCAGCCGGTCGACGGTCCCGTGCTCCGCCTCGATGACCTGCTCTCGCATCCCGGCCCCGGCGCCTGCGCGGCCGGGCTGGCGGACCCCGACGGCATCGCGCGGCTGCACTACACCAGCGGCAGCACCGGCCGGCCGAAGGCGTGCGCGCATACCTACCGGGCGACCAGCCTCGCCTACCAGCCAGACCAGTGGCCGCCGGTGCTGGTCCGGCTGCTCACCGGCGCCCCGGCCGGGGCGGCTGAGGCGGCCCCGCACCACCCGACCAGCTTCGAGCGCTGCCTGATCCACCAGAGCCTGGCCGGCCCGGCCATGTTCACCTACCTCGGGCGCACCCTGGTCGTCGGGGGCATGGCGGTCCTGCCCGACGGTCTCGCGCTGCCGGAGGCGATCGAGCGCTACCGCATCACCGCCACGATCATGCCGCCGGCCAGGCTGCACGCCGTACTCCAGTCCGGGGCCGACCTGAGCAGCCTGCGGGCGCTGGTGCTCGGCGGGTCGCCGGCCGGCCCGCAGCTGCTGCGGGCCGCCACCGAGCGGCTCGGGCCGATCGTGTGGCAGGGCTACGGGCAGGGCGAGGCCGGGATCATCTCCATGCTCACCCCGGAGGACATCCTCGCCGGCCACGAGGAGTCGGTGGGCCGGCCGATGCCCACGGTGGAGGTCGACATCCGCGACGGCGAGGTCTGCGTACGCAGCCCGCACCTGATGGCTGGCTACTGGGACGACCCGGAGCAGACCAGCGACGTGTTGCGCGACGGCTGGCTGCACACCCGCGACCTCGGCTACCTGGACGACGAGGGCCTGCTCCACCTGACCGGCCGGGCCCGTGACGTGATCATGGTCAACGCCGAGGTCTGCTACGCCGGCGCCATCGAACGGGTGCTGGCCACGCACCCGGCGGTCGCGCAGGCGTACGTGGTCGGCGCGCCCGACCTGGGCACAGGTGAGGCCATCCACGCGTTCGTGGTGCCGGCCGGCGACCTGGCGCCCGACCGCGAGGTGCTCGCCAAGCTGGTGCGGGAGAGGCTGAGCGCGAACAGCGTCCCAGCCACGTTGACGGTGATCTCGCAGGTGCCGATGAGCGCCAGCGGAAAGCCTGACAAACAGGCGCTGCTGGGCCTTGTCTGAACCGGGAGCCGCCCGCCTGCGTGATGTCCGCTGTGGTGCTCTCCGATGAGGCGGTCATCGCGGGAATGGCATCCGGCGACACCGACGCTATGGCGGTCTTCGTACGGCGCTACCAGGCGCGGGTGTACGGGCTGGCGCTCTCGGTCGTAGACGACGCGGGCCTGGCCGAGGAGGTGGCGCAGGACGCGTTCATGCGGGTGTGGCGGTACGCGGCCGTCTACGACCCGCGGCGCGGTCGGGTGCCCACCTGGCTGCTGACCATCACGCGCAACCTCGCGGTCGACGCTGTCCGGCTGCGCCGTGACCAGCCGGTCGACCCGGAGCAGCTGGTCGCGGCGCTGGCGGACGAGGCGGCCGAGCCCGAGCCCGAGAGCGCTGAGCGCCTGCGGGCCGGGCTGCGCACGCTCCCGGTCGACCAGGCGCGCCCCATCGTGATGGCGACCGTCTACGGGCTGACCGCGAAGGAGATCGCGGCCAAGGAAGGGATCCCGCTGGGTACGGCGAAGACCAGGATCCGGCGCGGGCTGGCCCGCCTGCGTGTGGCGCTGGCCGCGGGAGAGGGCGAGGCGCCGGTCACCGCTGGGGCTCGCCCGCCGGCTGGGACTCGCTGACCCGGGTCGCCACCCGCGCCCAGAACTTCTCCGGGTCGTTGAGGTGCGGGTACGGCTCGTCCGGCACGGCGACGCCGAGAAGCTCGCACAGCGGCTCCCAGCCGGCGCCGGGCGTGACCACGAGCAGCCGGTCGGCGGGCACCTCGCGGCGCACCGCGGCGTTGTGCTCCTCGTAGGCGCGGACCGCGTACTCCCGGTCGGCGAACCGGCCGGCGAAGAAGCCGTCCCAGACCATCCGCCGGTGGAGCTCGGTGAACACGTCCAGGCCCGGCACCACCTGCCGGGCCAGCGTGACCTGGGCATCGGGGGCGCCGTACCCGAACATCTGGAAGATCGTGCGGTGCACGCTGTCGTACCAGCCCTGCGCGTCCCGCACGGTCAGGATGACCTTCGCGGTGGGGAAGACGGTGACGAGCTCGCGCCAGAACGCCGCGCCGGGCCAGTCCACACTGGACTCGTACCCCTGGAACAGGGCCGCCCAGTCCACCGGCTCGCCGGCCGCGGCGGCCTGCCACAGCGGCAGCCGGTCTGGATGGTCCAGCACGTGCCGGCCGTGGAAGCACGGCCCGAAGCCGAGCCGCTCCAGCGCGGCCTTGAGCGAGAGCGTGCCGGTACGGCCGACACCGGCCCCGATGACCCTCACGGCTCCACCTGGTCCCGGGCCAGCTCGCCGGGGGTGGCGACGCCGAGCAGCGTCAGCGCGTTCGCCAGCTCCGTACGCAGCAGCTCGAGTACCTTGCGTACCCCTGCCTCGCCCGCGGATGCGAGCCCCCACAGCACCGGGCGGCCGACCGCCACCGCCTGCGCGCCCAGCGCCAGGGCCTTGGCCACGTCGGTGCCGCGCCGCACGCCCCCGTCGAGCAGCAGCGGGACCTGCCCGCCCACCGCGCCGGCGATGAGCGGCAGCCGGTCCAGGGTGGCCGGAACGGTGTCGAGCTGGCGCCCGCCGTGGTTGGAGACGATCAGCCCGGCCACGCCGTGGTCGACCGCGAGCCGGGCGTCGGCCGGGTGCAGCACGCCCTTGAGCAGGATCGGCAGCGAGGTGATCCCGCGCAGCCAGTCGATGTGCGCCCAGGAGATCTCGGGGGAGAGGACCACCTGGCGGACGTGGCCGGCGTCGCCCATGTTGGCGCAGTAGATGCCTGGCGGCAGGTCGTGGAAGTCGTTGCGGTCGCCCCGTTCGTTGCGGCCCAGCGCGGGCGAGTCGACGGTGACCACCAGGGCGCGGCAGCCGGCCGCCTCGGCCCGCCTGACCAGCAGCTCGGTGAGGTCCAGGTCGGGCTGGAAGTAGAGCTGGAACCACAGCTTCGCGCCGGTCGCGGCGATCTCCTCGATGGTGACCGTGGAGAGCATCGCGGCGACCATGATGACGTCGGCCGCTGCCGCGGCGCGGGCCGTGGCCACCTCGGCCTCGGGCCAGGCCAGGCGGTGGAACGCGGTCGGCGCGATGAGGACCGGCATGGACGACGGCTGCCCCAGCACGCTCGTGTCGAGCACGGGCGGCCCGCAGCCGCGCAGGATGCGCGGCACCAGCGCGTGGCGCCGGAACGCCGACTCGTTCGCCGCGACCGTCACCTCGTCCTGCGCGCCGCTGGCGAAGTAGTCGTAGTACACCGGGTTGAGCCGGTCACGGGCGAGCACCTCGAAGTCGCGCAGGTTTACCGGGTGCGGCCCAGCCTCCATGCTCGTCGCCTCCAGCACCGCCGCGTCCAGCGTCCCGCCCACCGTCATCGCCTCTCCTCGGGTCACCGGGCTTCCCCCGTCGCCTCCGCGCTTTGGCCCGCCGCCACGCCCGCCGCCGTCCCTGCCGCGACGTTGCGGGCGATGAAGGCGCGTAGTGGCTCGCGGTAGAGCTTCTCATCGGTCCAGTCGTTGCAGATGTCCTCGGGCAGCCGCAGCGTGTCGACGACCTGGTGGTCTCGGCGGCAGCGGACCACCGGGTGAAGGTAACGGTCGTCGTGGGCCTTGTCCGCCTCCCAGGCCCGGCCGGCCGCCACGTCGAACGGGTCGATGGCGTCGTGGCCCGCGCCGTACTCCAGGCTGACCGTGAAGCAGTCGGGGAAGGGTACGTAGTCCAGCGGCATCTCCTCGTAGTACCGCCCGTCCCGGGTGACCGCGTCGCACAAGAAGCCGAACTGCTGGAACAGCGCCGAGGTCCGGTTGATCCGGGCGAGCATGGCGTCGGCGATGGAGTCCACGGCAACGGCACGGTACGGCCACTCGACCCCGTGGTACCTCTGGCCGAGCATGTGCACCAACGCCCGGATGCCGTACCGGAAGCCGTGGATGAAGGCGCTGGTGTACTTCTTGAAGTCGCGGGACTGGGTGAGCGTGCCGGCGAAGTAGAGCCCGGGCACGTTGACCGACTCCCACTCCGCGGTCAGCGCCGGGAACCGGTCGTTGATGGTAAGGGCCGGCGCGCAGTCCGCGGCGAAGATCGACGCGTCGATCCGGAACCCGGTGCACGTGATGACCCGGTCGTAGGCGAGCTGGACCACCTTGTCCCGGCGGGCGTAGGAGAAGGTGACCAGGTAGTCGTCGGCCCGCCGCTCGATGCGCAGGATGTCCCCGTCCAGCACCATGTTCTGGGTCTTGAGCTGGTAGGTGTCGAGGAAGTTGTTGTTCACCGCGCGCAGGTGGCCGATGAAGTGGGTACGCCAGGCGAAGTTGACCGAGCGCGGCCCGGCGACGTGGATCACCGCCGCGTGCTCGGTCAGGTTGTCCGCGGTCTCGAACGCGGAGTTGCCCTTGCCGATGATCAGCACCCGCTGCTCGGTGAAGCCGGCCGGGTCCACCGGCACGTCCCAGTAGCTCTCGGTGGTCTCGATGCCCGGGATGGCCGGCACGTTCACCGCGCCGAACCCGGTGGCCGCTATCACCCGCTCGGCGTGGAGCGTGCTGCCGTCCTCGCACGTCACGTCGAAGCCGCTGCCCGACCGGCCCTTGGCCACCTGGGCGACGCGGGCGCCGTACCGGATGCGCAGCCCCTGGCCGAAGTCGGTGAGGTAGCGGACGTAGTCGTCGGCGTGCGGGAAGTAACGGCCGGTGTAGCGCGTGAACCGCAGCTGCGGGTCGTCGCTGAGCAGCGAGTTCCAGTCGACGCGCAGGTCCTTCTCGGGGTCGTGCCAGCCGGTGTGCGGCTTGTTGATAGAGATCATGCGGCGGTGCCGCGGGAACGTGCGGTAGAACGTGCCGGGCGTGGGCCCGGCCTCCAGCACAAGGTAGTCCCATCCGGCCCGCTGGAACAGGTACGCCAGCTGCAGGCCCGCCGGGCCAGCACCGACCACGAGGTAGTCCATACCTAGTTATACGGAGAATGACGGCCGCTGGGATCCCCGGTGAATCCCTTTTCGCGGCTGGTTCCGTATAGCTGTTGTGACCGTGGTGGCTCCGCTTGCTCTTCTAGTCGTGGTGAGCCTGCCGTTCTGGCTGCCCCGTGCCGTGGTCAGGCTGCGGATGTGGCTCTTCGCCCGGATCAACGGCGACGAGGGCATCCCGGTCCCCGGTGACCTCGTCGACGTCGCCGAGTTCGTCGAGGTCTACGCCAACCCGGCCGCCTGCGGGCGCAGCCGCGGCGCGGCCCTGTCCGACCTGTTCTGGTACTGGCTCTCGCCCGGCGCCCAGGTGCACCAGGAGCATCTGGAGCCGGGGCCGCGCTACGACGACGTGGCGCGCGCCACCCGCCGCATCCTGGCCATGCCCAGCATCGCCGCGGACCAGCTCGCCGTCGAGTGCGTCAAGGCCGCACTGCCACCGGGTACGGGTCTGGTCCGGCTGCGTGACCTGGTGATGCCGGTCTGGGCCGAGCTCTACCACCGGGTGGTCTTCGGCCAGCCGGCCACGGACGAGGTCCGCGCCATGATCGTGGCCAACGCCGACGACGTGGTCACCGCCCTCAAGTGCTGCGGGCTGCGGCACATGGACCGGCGGCTGCGGCTCACAGCTCACCTGGGGCAGGTGCTCGACCAGGTCCCGCACGAGCTGCCGTCCACGTTGGACCTTGGCGAGCAGGCTCTCTACCTGCAGGGGACCTTCTTCAACACCGCGGTCGTGCAGAGCTCGGAGGCGACCGCGCACGTGCTGATGGTCCTCGCCGCGAACGAGGAGCTGCAACGCGCGGCAGCCGGGCCGGACCCGGCGGCGCTCGACGGGGTCTTCGACGAGACGCTGCGGGCGTACCCGCTGTTCGGTGTCGCGCACCGCATCACCAGGGCCGACATCACGCTGCCCGCGGGCACCGCGATCCCGGCCGGGTCGGTGCTCTGCTTCAGCTACCCCGACTTCCACCGTTCCGGCGGAGACATCCCGTTCGGCGTCGCCGCCAACCGGCCCTGCCCGGCCTGGCACCTCGCCCCGGTGACGGTCAAGGCGGTGGTGCGTGAGGTGCTCGCCCACTTCGAGCTCGCCACCACTGCGGCGCACATCAGACCGCTGCCGAACCGGGGGCCCTGCCTGCTGACCCCGCGTGGCAGCCGGGTGCGGCGACAGGCGCCGGTGCTGGCCTACCTCCGCCTGCGCGACCGGTGGGAGGACGTGTGGCGCAGCCTCGTCCAGCTCGTCCTCGGCACGTACATGGTGTGGCACGCCCGCCGCCTGCGGCTCTGCGCGCGGCACTTCGAGGAGGCCGCCCGGTGACCACGTGCGACGGCCGCAGTGCCTGTCCTGCTCCGGCCGGCCCAGGCGCCATGGCCGGCGGTCCTGGCCGTTACGGGCAGGGTCTTTGCTCCTGCTGTGACTCTGGACGAATAGATGCGTAACTGTGGGTAGCGTCACCGCAACCTAGAAAGCACCGCTACCAGGAAGGGAAGTTGGGATGTCGGCGATCAGCATGACGCCACCTCGGGCGTTTAGCGTGGCAGCGGTCAACGGGCGGTTCCACCCGTTGGCGCTTAACGTCTTTATGCTTGTCGTACTGGCGCACTGGGCTGAGCACCTGGTGCAGGCGTACCAGATCTGGGTGCTGGACCGGCCCCGTCCGGCCTCTCGGGGCGTGCTCGGCCAGTGGTTCCCGTGGCTCGTCTCGTCCGAGTGGCTGCACTACGGGTACGCCATAGTCATGCTGACCGGGCTGTTCCTGCTGCTGCCCGGCTTCGTCGGCCGGGCCAGGACCTGGTGGCTGGTTGCGCTGGCGATCCAGTTCTGGCACCACATCGAGCACCTGCTGCTGCTCATCCAGGCACAGGCCGACACCACGTTCTTCGGCGGCGCCGTCGCGACCAGCGTGGCCCAGGTCTTCTTCCCAAGGGTCGAGCTGCACCTGTTCTACAACTCGGTCGTGTTCATCCCCATGCTGATCGCGGTCTACCTGCACCTGCGCCCTAACGCTCGGGAGCGCGAGGAGACCAGGTGCGGCTGCGTCCGCCGCGACGAGGCGGCCGACCCCGCGGCCACGCCGAGCGGCTGACCATGCGACGGCCGGTGCTGGCAGTCGGGGCGATGCTGGCGTCTGGTGTCGTGCTGGCCGCGTTCTGGGCGGGGAGGCCTGACCCGGCCGCGGTCACCTCGACCAGCCCGGCCGACGGGGCGGTGCTCACGCAGGCCCCCACCGAGGTCGTGCTGTCGCTCCACGGTGCCGTGGACCTGGGGCGGTCCCACGTCTCCGTCCGGGACACGGCGGGTACGGCCGTGAGCTCCGGTCAGCCCAGCCTGGTCACGCCGGAGCGGCTGCGCCAGCCGGTCAGCATCACGGCCACCGGTGAGATGACGGTCGCGTACCACGTGACCTTTGCCGGCGGTGCGGAGCGGGTGGGGCAGCTGCGCTTCAGCGTGGCCAGCGGGGCTGGCTCCGCAGCCGCGCCGGCACCGGCTGGCGCGGTAGCGGAGCCCTCGCACGAGCACGGGGTCGACCCGCTCAGTGCGGTGCTGCTCGCGCTCGACGGTGTCGTCGCGCTCACGGTCGTCGTGCTGCTCCTACGCCGGCCGCGGGTTCCCGGTCCACCGGTACGCCGATCGTTCTGAGTACATACGTGCGCGCAGGCGCCCGACACGCGACTGACGCGTCCGGCGGTGTGCAGGCTGCGACGTGGCGTGCCGGTATGGTCAGGTGCGCCGGTTGGGCGGTCGGCGGAGATGGGCTGACCGCACGCGCCGGCGGCGCCGGTAGAAGCGGCCGGGCATCAGTAGCTGCATCGCGCCCCCTCAGCACTTGTCCTTCAGACTGGGGACGGCTGTGGGGCGCGCTGGATGGCGCGCCCCGCAGCGGCGGAGGTGACAACCGGAACGGACCTGTGGGCCTGTACGGTCAGGCGTTGATCTGCTGGTGGCCGCTGCCGCCGACCGTGATCTTGCGTGGCTTCGCCTGCTCAGCGACCGGGATCCGCAGGGTCAGCACGCCGTTGTCGTAGTTTGCCTCGAGGTGGTCGGTGTCGAGGGTCTCGCCGAGGAACAGCTGCCGGCGGAAGGTGCCCATGGGCCGCTCCGCGATCACCTGCTCCACGCCTTCGCGCTGCTGGCGCTGGCGCTGCGCCGTCACCGTGAGCACGTTGCGCTCGACGGTCACGTCGATGCTGTCTGGGTCTACACCTGGCAGGTCGAAGTGCACGTAGAACCAGTCACCCTCCCGCTCGGCGTCCATGTGCATCACCGCCGGGCGGTTCGCGGTGCCGAAGAACTGCTCGGCGAGCCGGTCGAACTCCCGGAACGGGTCGGTGCGCATCAACATCGTTGCTCTCGCCTCCTTGGTGCTTGCCCTAAGCTCGGGCCCTGTAGTTGAGCCCCGTTGACTCAACATAATTAACCATGTACAACGAGAACATGTCGTTGTCAAGTCCGAGGAAAGGCTCTGCCGGGCAGTCCGGTGCCGAGCCGGACCAGGGCCTCTACCCGATCTCGGTGGTCACCGAGCTGACCGGCATCGGCCCGCACACGCTGCGCGGGTACGAGCGGGCGGGCCTGCTCACCCCGGCCCGCACCAACGGCGGCACGCGCCGCTACAGCGACAACGACCTGACCCGGCTGCGCCGGATCACGGCGCTGGTCGAGGGCGGGGTGAACCTGGCCGGCATCGGCCTGGTCCTGCGCCTGGAGCGGGAGCTGGCCGAGCTGCGTACGGAGAACGCGTGGCTGCGTCGCTCGCGGCCGGCGCCCTCCGGCTAGCAGCTCGTCGTCAGTGGGATAGTTGATACAACATGGCTCACGTTTTATGGATGACGAAGGCGAGGTTGCCTCCTCCCATATCGTGCGAGTAGGAGCAGGATCGTGGCGCCGACGCATGACTTCTACCAGGTGCTCGGGGTGGCCCGCACCGCCAGCCAGGAGGAGATCCAGCACGCCTACCGGAAGCTCGCCCGCCAGCACCACCCGGACGTCAACCAGGACTCCGGGGCGGAGGAGCGGTTCAAGCAGATCGGCGAGGCGTACGAGGTGCTGTCGGACCCGGCCACCCGGGCCCGCTACGACCGGTTCGGCCCCGACTGGCGAAAGGCACCCACCAGCGGTGAGCGCCCTGGCGGCGGCCCGGCGGGTGGCCCGTCCGAGACCTGGGGCCGAGGGCGGCGGGTACGCGTCAACATCCGTGGCGCCTTCCGCGACGCCCCGTTCCGCGACCGGTACGGGCAAGCGTCGGGCTTTGGAGATCCTGGCCCGCACGACCCGGGCTTTGTCGACGTCGACGGGATGCTCGGCGGGGGCTTTCCCCGTCGCGGCTTCGGCCGCCGGTCCGCGGCACCAGGCACCGACACCGAGGCGGAGGTCCAGCTGCGGGTCGAGGACGCGTACACCGGTGGCCGTTGCCTGGTCAGCGTGCCGGCGCCGGGCGGGTCGCGTAGCTACGAGGTGAGCATCCCGGCAGGGGTCACCGACGGCACGCGGATCCGGCTTGCCGGCTTGGGCGCCTCCGGTACGGGTGGGGGCTTGGCCGGCGATCTCTACCTAGTCGTCCGGCTGGCAGCGCATCCGCGTTACCGGGTCGACGGCCGTGACGTCTTCGTGGACCTGCCGGTGACGCCGTGGGAGGCGGCGCTTGGCGCGACGGTCCCGCTCAACACGCCAGCTGGGGTGGTGCAGGTGCAGGTGCCGCCCGGCTCGTCGACGGGCCGCCGCCTGCGCCTGCCCGGCCGGGGCCTGCCCAGCTCCCAGGGCGCGGCGGGGGACCTTTACGCCGAGGTGAAGGTGATGGTGCCCGAGCGGCTCAGCCCACGGGAGCAGCGCCTCTTCGAAGACCTGGCTAGGTCATCAACCTACAATCCTCGCCAGACCGGCGCCCAGCCAGGCGCCGAGTGACAGCCGCGCCTCCCTAACGGCTAGAGTAGAGGCAGCAGCTGCTCTTTCGTGCGGCTTTCGTGCATGGAAGGGGTGCGAGGCGGAGTATTCGTCCGGCAAGGAGGCGACCGTGCTTCTGCGCTTCAGGGTGGCTAACCACCGGTCGATCCGAGCTGAGCATGAGCTGTCATTGGTAGCGACGGAACTCAATGAAGGGACGGCTCGGCCGACTGGTGTGCGGGCCGAAGGTCGGGAGATCGCCGTTGTGCCGGTCGCTGGGATCTTTGGTGCGAACGCATCTGGTAAGTCCAATATGCTCGCCGCAGTTGGCGCGATGCGCGAGGCGGTGCGGACATCGCTCGCGGAGTGGGCGCAGGGGGCCAGCGTTCCTCGTGAGCCGTTCGCGCTAGCTCCGGCGGCACGCGAGGATACGACGCTGTTCGAGGTTGACCTGCTCCTCGGCGAACGACCCGTCCGCTACACCTATGGGTTCGAGCTCTCCGACGAGCGGGTCGAGGCGGAGTGGCTGCACGCCTACCCCCACGGGCGAAGGCAGGTCTGGTTCGACCGGGAGGCCGACCGCGAACGGGGGGAGGAGTTCCTCTTCCCTGGTGACGGCCTACGAGGCAAGAAGGAGCGGCTCGCGGAGTTCACCCGGCCGAACTCGCTGTTCCTGACGGTAGCGGCGAGCCTGAACCATCCGCAGCTCAGCACAGTCCACCGCTGGTTCCTGGATGGTCTGTGGACCACCCCGCTGCGCGGGAGCACCGCTGTGCCTGGTCAGTACACCCGTCAGCTGCTCACCGACCGGCGAAGCGGAAGCCAGCACCGGGGACGGATCGAGGCGCTGCTACGGGTGGCGGACCTGGGGGTAGCGGGTATACATATCGACCCGTCCCTCCCCGCTGACCAGCAGGTCCGGCTGTTGCACCACAGCGGAGCGGGAGAGCTGGTGCCGCTGGACCTTGTGCGCCAGGAGTCGCTGGGCACATCGGCCTGGTTCGGCTTTCTTGGTCCACTCCTCACCGTGCTCAGTGAGGGATCAGTCCTGCTCGTTGACGAGCTCGATGCCAGCCTGCACCCGATGCTCGCGGCAGAGGTCATCCGGCTCTTCCAAGATCCGAAGGCCAACCCCCGCAGTGCACAGCTGATCTTTACAACTCACGACGCCACGCTGCTGGGCACTGCGATGGTTGACCGTCCGCTCGACCGGGACCAGGTATGGATCACTGCCAAGCGCCGTACCGGGGAGACCGAGCTGTATCCATTGATCGATGCTAGGCCGCGCAAGGAGGAGAACCTGGAGCGCGGGTATCTTCGAGGTCGCTACGGTGGCGTACCGATGGTGACCAGTGGTGAGCTGGCGCGAGAGGTTGCGCAGGTGCTGGCGGAGGCCGTATGAGCCGACGCCGTCGCAGCGATCCCGAGGTGGAAAGACCGCTCCACCGCGTCCCCGCGGCATCCCGTCGCGGCAACCGCGTGTTCTATGTGGCGGTCGAGGGCGGCTCGACCGAGCCCGACTACCTGGGGTTCCTGAACCGCGAGCTCGGATCTGAGCTGCGGTTTCTCATCCATCCGCTGTACCGGAGCAACGGGATGACTCCCACGCGGGTGGTCGCCAGGGCGCTGGAACAGCGGGATGAGATAAGACATGGCAGCGGTCTGGTTCAGCTGTGGGCGATCTTCGACCGCGACCAACACCACGATATTCTCCAGGCGATGCGCGACGCCGAGGCTGGCGGTGTGACGGTCGCGTTCTCCCATCCGTCCTTTGAGCTGTGGCTGTTGCTGCACTTCAGTGACTTTTCCGGGCAACAGGGCGGATCAAGCCGGGTCATCCATGGGAAGTTGCGACGGCAAGCCGGTTCGAGACCTTCGGCGCCCGCAACGACAAGAGCCTCCACGGCTTACGGGTCCTGGCCATTAATGGCAAGCAGGAGGCCGCTGTCAAGCGGGCGAAGAGGTTGGTGGAGGACTGCTCGACAGGCGAGTGCTCGGCGAGTAAGGGACACGCCGCGCACTGCGACCCGCTGCGACGGGACCCGTCGACCGACATGTGGCGGCTCCTTGTCGAGCTGGGCATCGTAAGCGTGTGACCGCTGCGCCAGGGGCCATAGCCGGCCGGGCGCGAGATAGGTAGCGACAGCGGCGCTGGTGCGGTGTACCGCGAGCGATGGCGGAGGTGGTGGCATGCAGTGCTCAGCAGACCTGTCCCGGCCGGAGCGCGAGCAGCTTGCGTAGCTCCCCATCGGCGCGGCGTACTGCGGCCTCCTCCACGCGGTACGCCTCGGCGGCCTGCCGGAACAGCCCCTTGTCGCCGGCGCGGAGCGCGACCAGGCGGTGTACCGCGGCGGCGAGCACCGGCGGCGGATGCCCGGCGAGCAGGCCGTCGTGCTGGTGACCCAGGCGCCACCAGGCGGCCAGAGCCCGCGCCGTGACTGCGAGGCCCTGCCAAGGCCCACCCTCGACAAGGAGCAGCCGGGCAACATCGTCGAGCCGGCTGGCCGGCGACGGGATCCGGGTGACCCGGTACGGGTTCTGGTCGCCGAACCACCAGTAGATGGCGTTGAACCGGCCGTCCGGGTACAGGGGAAACGGGAGCATCTCGGTCACGCAGAGGCCGCCTTGCTCGGCGCGCCACTGCATCAGGTACGGGTACTCGTCGTGAGCGGTCCGGACCACTCCGTTGGTGGTGCCGGAGCCGTCGGTGACAGGGGTGCTGCCAGACGTGAAGGAGATCAGCTGCTCGTGCGCGGGCAGTCTGAGGGCGTGCCTGACGCCATCGGCACCGTAGACGTTGTGCAGCGCGGCAGCTGGCGACTCAGGCGCGAGGGCATCTCTCAGGCGCCGGCTGTGCCCGTCGGCAACAGCCTGCCAGAGCGTGGCGACGAGCTTCTCCGCCCGTTTCGGCGCGGTGGCGGCAAGCTGTCGCGGCAGGGCCGGTGCAGCTCTAGGCTGCCGAGGCTTGGCTGGTGCCGCCGGCGGCTGGGTGGAGGCCGCCCTCGCCCTCGCGACGGTCGCCGGGGTGACAGGCGCCGAGCCGGATCTACTGGACGCCTGCTTCACCTGGCTGGACCCGTTGGCGCGCGGTGCTGGGGTGCCCACGGCAGCTCGGTCCGGCGCTGCCGCAGGCGCCGCTGATGCTGCGGTAGCCGCTGATGCTGCGGTAGCCCGTGCTGCCGTGGGAGCCGGTGGGGCGGCCGGAGCCTTCGACACCTGGCACTGGAGGCAGCCGAGCGCGTTCTTGCCGGCCACGAGCGGGGCCGCGCTGTCGCAGGATGGGCAGCGGGGCTGGGCGAACACGCCGGCCGGGCGGAGCCAGTCGAGCTCCATCGGGTAGTGGCGCTCGCCGCGACGCACGTCGACCGGCAACCGCAGCGCTGGCACCCCGACGACGTGTAGCCGGTACGGCCTGATGTCGTGGTGTGCCTGGTACTTCTCGGCGATCTCAGCCAACCGCCTGGCCCGTTCCTCGCGGGTGGCGACCAGGCGCTGCTCGAGTAGCGCGCGCCGGTCAGGTGACGCTGCCTCCAGCCGTCGTTCGATCCCGGCGATGGCGTCGGCGTAGTAGCTCGTCGCGCGGGCGCGTTCCTCGTGGTGGCCCTCGTCGAGCTGGCGGGAAAGCTGGCTCTGGCGGCGCTGCGCGGCGGCTTCGATGAGCCGGTCCGCCTCGGTCAGGGCCCGGGTCAGCTCACCGGCCGGCACCGGCGCCGCCCGTCCGGAGAGCCCGGCCGGCCAGGCCGCTGCCTCATCCGGCGTGCTGGCCAGGCGTGACACCACGGCGGCAGGCACCTCGCGGCGGCTGGTCACGTGCACCCACCGTTCAAGGCGTTCGGAGAACCGGTCATCGGCGGAGACCGCATAGCTGACCATCACCCCGACCCGGAGCATCCAGTGGACGAGGTGGCGGGGTTTGCCGATGGCGTCGATGCGCCCGTGACTGACTGGGATCTGCGCCCTGGCATGGTCCTCCAGGACGTCCGCGGTAGGCGCCGGCCCGGCAGCGCCATCCAGCAGTACGACGCCCGCGTCACCGCTGCTGAGCACCGACTCGGCGGCCTCGGCCAGCACCGGGTGCCCGGTGCCCAGGAACGTGACGCCGTCGCTGCGGGCGACGTCAGGGTCATCGGTGACGATGAGCTCATCAGCGAGCCGGTACCGCTGGCTCAGCTCCGGCGGGAGCACCACGAGCACGCCGTCGCCGGCCGGCTCCCACAGCCCGCCACCAGCCTCGACGTGGTGCAGCCAGAACCGCAGCCCCGGGTCTGTCACGCGCCGACCCCGGCGGTGTCCTCGTCGCCGACGAGGGCGTCCAGCGTGCCGCGGCTGTGCAGGTACTCGCCGCGGGCCCGGGCGAGGTCGTCACCGATCGCGTCCAGCCGCTGCGCGAACTGCATATCGTCGTCGGACGTCAGATACGCGTCGAAGATCGTCGACTCCAGGTCGAGCTCCTCGCCCACCCGGCCGAGGATCAGGTCGAGCTCGCCGACGACCAGCTCGAAGAGGTTGATCTTCGCTTCCAGCACCCGCAGCACGCGCTCCTCGATCGTGCCCCGGGCGACGAGGTTGGCGATGAGCACCTCATGGCGCTGCCCAACCCGGTGCAGCCGGCCGAGCCGCTGCTCGATCTGCATCGGGTTCCACGGCAGGTCGACGTTGACCATGACGTGGCAGAACTGAAGGTTGCGGCCCTCACCTGCGGACTCTGTAGACAGCAGCACCGGGACCTCGTCGCGGAAGGCCGCGATGGCCGCCTCCTTGCCGGCGCGGGGGAGGCTGCCGTGGTAGACCGCCGCCGGGATCCCGGCCTCGGCCGTCAGCTGCGCCAGGTGGTCCAGGGTGGCCCGGAAGCCGGTGAAGACAAGGACCTTCTCACCCCGCTCGGCGTGCGCGCGAAGCCGTTCCAGCAGCACCGCTGTCTTGTGCGGCCGGGCCACCGCGGCGGCCCGGGTGGCCAGGTCGGTCCAGCCGAGCTTGTCGAGGGTCACCACGGCGGCGGCCGGGGTCGAGCCGGCCAGCCGTACCAGGCTGCGCAGCGCCAGGCGGGCCGCCGCCGCTGCGGTCCGGCCGGCGCTGCGGATCCGCGCGGTGATATCGGCGTAGAGCTCGGCCTCGTCCGCCGCCGGGGTCACCAGCAGCGTCTCGGCCAGGCGGGGCGGCAGCATGAGCGCCACCTCGCTACGCCGGTGGCGGATCATCACCTCCCTGGTACGGGCCCGCAGCGCAGCCGCGTTCTTCGGCGCCTGTACGGCCGGGTCGGCCGTGCCCGAGCCGTGCTGGGCCCGGAACTGTGCCGCCGTGCCGAGTAGCCCTGGGGCGACCAGGCTCACCATCTCGTAGAGGTCGGCGAGCCGGTTCTCCACCGGGGTGGCGGTGAGCAGCAGCAGATACCGGGTGCGAAGCTCGCGCGCCAACCGGCCGGAGGCGCTACGCGGTGCGCGTACCCGGTGGGCCTCGTCAATGACCACGGCGTCCCACTCGCTGCCGGCGAGGAGCGAGCGCAGCGGGTCCCGGCGCCCGGCAGCCAGCGACGCCAGCACCACCGGCCGGTCCGGCCCCGCGTCCCAGCCGTCCCGGGACGCGATCACCGTCGGCAGGCCGAACTTGCGCTCCAGCTCCTCGCGCCACTGCTCGACCAGGCCGGCCGGAGTGACCACGAGGGTACGTCCGGCGAGCCCGCGCAGGCGCAGCTCGGCCAGGACCAGCCCGGCCTCGATGGTCTTGCCGAGACCGACCTCGTCGGCGAGAATGGCCCGCCCCCGCATCCGGCGCAGCACCGTCTGCGCCGCCTCGACCTGGTAGTCGAAGGGTTCGAAGCGCAGCGCCGGGCGCGACAGCAGGACGTCGAAGCCCGGGCGGCTCCACACCGAAGCAGCCTTGTCCACCAGGTCAGACGTGCGGCGGTCGACCACCGCGCCGGTGCGCAGGCGGCTGAGCAGCGGTGCATACCGCGTGAGAAGCGCGCTGTCCATCGCCGTCACCGGCATCGGCCCGCCGGCCTTGGGCCGCTCAACCGTGACTGCTGCTGGCACCGTCTACGCCCCCAATCGGTGATCAGCGTCACAGTCTGCCTCACCTGACCGTCCGGCTGACGCAGACACGCTACCGGCTACACCAGAAAGTCGACGCTGGCCTTCCCGGCAGGCCCGACGAGCGTGCGTACGAGGCGACGCGCCGGCCGCCGTAGCAGTGGCGGCGGACCGCGGGGGCCGGGTATGGTCACGCCCGCGTCCACCATGGCCGGTGGGTCGCGGTGACGTGCTGCGCGGGCACAAGGGGGTAGTGTGCCCGCGGCGTTGGTGCGTGCGCCGGGCGACCCCAGTGGCTGTCAAGTGGGGAGTTTCCCCACTCGAACACGGATGTCCTCCCGGGCTGCCCGACGGCCCAGCCGCTGCTCCCAGCCGGCGCTCTTACCTGCGCGCGGTGTTTCGGCGGATGTCGACGCCGATCGTCCGTCGCACGCCCCGGCCCGGCACGATAAGCTGTGCCAGGCCGGTGCACACGAAATGCCAGCATCAAGGCATTCCCAGCATCGGGTGCTCGCAGTGTCGGGGGATTCTTATCAGCCTGGCGCTGGAGCGCGACCGCAGCGGTTCCGTCCCACCGGCGTCCAGTCAGCCCTCGGGAGAGGGAAACGTCACCACTCTATCTGAGGTTCGCGATGACTACCGAGCATCACCGAGTGGTAATCGTGGGGGCAGGGTTCGGAGGTATCGGCGCCGCGGTCCGCCTTCTCCGCAAGGGAATCTCCGATTTTGTGATTCTGGAGGCGGCCGGTGCCCCGGGCGGCACCTGGCGGGACAACTCCTATCCGGGTTGTCAATGCGATATCCCGTCCAACCTCTACTCCTTGTCGTTCGCGCCCAACCCGGCGTGGTCGACCACCTTTCCGATACAGCCCGAGATTCGGGAGTACATCGAGCGGGTCGTCACCCAGTTCGACCTGCACAAGTTCACGCGCTACCACACGGAGCTGCTCGACGCCCGTTGGGACGCGTCGAGCACCCAGTGGCGGGTCGTCACGTCCGCGGGCGAGCTCAGCGCGAACGTCCTTATCCTCGCGATGGGCTTCCTGTCAGAGCCGTTCGTTCCGGCGCTCGACGGCCTCGACAGCTTCCGCGGCCCCACCTTCCACTCCGCGCGGTGGGACCACGACATCGACCTGACCGGCAAGAGGGTGGCGGTGGTCGGCACGGGCGCCTCGGCGGTGCAGCTCATTCCCGAGATCGCTCCCCGGGTCGGCCACCTCGACGTGTACCAGCGCACCCCGGCATGGGTGATCCCACATATGGACCGCCGGGTCACCCGGCCCGAGCAGTGGCTCTACCGGACCTTCCCCGTTGCGCAGGGCATCCGCCGGGCGATGACGTACGTGGTCTCGGAGTCCCGCCACGCCGTGCTCACCAGGACCGGGCTGCTGAACCGGGCCGCCCGGGCGCTGGCCCGCGCCAACATCCGCCGCGCAGTGCCAGACCCTGAGCTGGTACGACGACTGACCCCCAGCTACGAGCTGGGGTGCAAGCGGGTCCTGCTCTCCAACCGCTACTACCCGGCCCTCGCCCGGCCCAACGTCGACGTGGTGAGCGACCGTGTCATAGGCGCTACGCCGACCGGAGTGGTTACCGGCTCCGGCGACAGGCGGCCAGCGGACGTCATCATCTTCGCGACCGGGTTCAAGATTACTAACCGGGCGTGCTACCAGCGGATACGCGGTGAGGGCGGCACCGACCTGGCGAGCAGCTTCGACGAGCACGGTGCCTACCTGGGCGTGACGGCCGCGGGCTTCCCCAATCTCTTCTGCATAGCCGGACCGACCAGTGGCGTCGGGCACACGTCGTTCCTCTTCATGATCGAGTCTCAGCAGGCATACGTCGCCGACGCCGTCGCAGCGATGGTCTCCCGGTCACTCGGCTCCGTGGAGGTCCGCCCGGAGGTGCAGGACGGCTACTTCCACAGGATCCAGAGCGACACCACCAGGAAAGTGTGGGCATCGGGTTGCACGTCCTGGTTCCTGGATGAGAAGGGACGCAATGTGGCGGTGTGGCCCGGTTACTCGTGGACATTCCACCGGCGGACGCGACGCTTCGACGAGAAGTCGTACCATGTCACCGCTGATACTGCGCGGTGACGTGTCTTATCCAGGGCCGGACACCGGAGCCAGCCAGGTGGCTGCGCGGCTGGGCAGCTCTTTGTCGGCGCCTCCTTTCCGGTTGGTACAGAAGCGTGGTGAGGCGCGCCTGCCCTTGCGTAGCCCGACGGCCACGCGTAACGTTGATCTGTGTTTGACGCGCGTACGACCCAGTTCATCCGGGCGTCGCCGGACGCCATTCTCGATTTCATCATGGATATCGAGCGTTACGCCGAAATCGATGAGAAAATCCGGCCCGTGCTGTGGATAAGGCGCGAGGAAAACTTTACGGAGTTCGCCTTCAGGCCGAAGCTGGCCGGGCTGGTCGGCCCGACGCTGGTCTCCCAGGAGCGGCTCACCCCTGGCCGCCGGGTCGACATCAGCCTGGCGCCGTCGCCGCACAACCGTCTTATCCGCGCGATCACGCACTACGAGGCGAGCTTCGAGTGCGTCCCGGTCCCCGGCGGGACCGAGGTGACGCGGTCCGAGCGGTTCCGGCTGAGGTGGCCGCTGCGGTGGATAGTGGGGCCGTACCTGCACCGTAAGATGCCGATCCTGGTGAGACGGGAGCTCCTGCTGGCGAAGCAGAAGCTGGAAGGACAGGTCACCGCCGTTGACCGGCATGCCGGGAACGCCGACCCATCCGGGACCGGCGGCCCAGGGCGTACACGACGCACCTGATGTTTGGGAAGAACTCGCTGGTAGGGAGACACGGCATGGCGCTGCCCGGCCCCCGGTGGCCCTGGGAACACGTTCAGCTGGCCCGCCTGCTGGCGAGGTCTCCGGCGGAGGGCCTGAGCCTGCTGTACGAGCGCTACGGGTCGGTGGTGGGCTTCGGCCTCGGGCCGTTCAGGTACGTCGCCATGCTCGGGCCGGATGCCAACCGGTTCATCCTGTCGGAGCACCCGGAGCTGTTCCGCTGGCGCGAGGCGATGGCCTTCCTGATCCCGGTGGACGGGGACACCGCCATGGTGGTCAGCGACGGGGAGGAGCACCGCCGCCGGCGCCAGGCCGCCCAGTCCGCGTTCGCAGCCAAGCGCATCTACCGGTACCTCGACATCATGATCGACGAGTTCCGTGCGGAGCTCGCCAGCTGGCCGGTCGGGGGCCGGGTGGACGCGCTGCGGGCGCTGCGCCGCCCGATCAAGCGGGTCACCGTGCGGTCGCTGTTCGGCAGCCAGCTGGACAAGGCGGACGAGCTGGGCAAGGCCCTGGACACCACGATCGGGTACGTCAACCTCCCGATGTGGCGCCAGTACAAGATCGACCTGCCCGGGACCCGGTGGCATCGGGCGCTGGCCGCGCGTGGACGGACGGACGAGATCGTCAATGCCGAGATAGCCCGGCGCCGGGCGCAGGCGAGCGCACCGGACTCGCCCGACGTGCTGGACATCCTGCTCGCGGCCGTGGACGAGTCCGGCAAGCCCGCGCTGAGCGACGTGGAGGTCCGGGACCAGGTCGTGAGCCTCATAGCCGCGTCCTACGACACCATCGGCAGCGCCGCGTCATGGGCGATCCATGAGCTGTTGTCCAACCGCTCGGTGCGGGAGACGGCAACGGCTGAGCTCGCGGACGTGCTCGGCGACGGCCGCCTCACGGTCGATGCGCTGGGCCAGCTCCGGTACCTCGACGCGATCGTCAACGAGACGCTGCGTATGTGGCCACCGACCTCGGTCAGCCCGCGGAAGGCCGTGGAGACGTTCGAGTTCGCCGGGGTCACGGTGCCGGCGGGGTCCATGGTCCTGTACTCGCCCTACGTCACCCACCGGATGGCCGAGCTGTGGCCCGAGCCGGACCGGTTCCGGCCGGAACGGTGGCTCGACACGAAGCCAGAACCGTTCACGTTCGTGCCCTTCGGCGGCGGCTACCGGCGCTGCATCGGGTTCATATTCGCCGAGCAGCAGCTCAAGGTGCTGCTGGCGGAGCTGCTCCGGTCGCTGGAGCTGGCCCAGGACTACGCGTCCCTCACCCCGGTCGGCATCCCCGCCCTGCACCCGGGCGAAGGGCTGCCGGTACGAGTCACCCGGCGGCTGGACAGCCACCCGCGCAGCACCTCCGTGGCCGTCTGACCTGACCCATCTTGACCTTGTGATTGACCGGTCCGGACATCCATCGATAGGCTGGCGTTCGACGGGTACGAATGGCCAGGCTGCCTGGTCCCTACGGTCAGTCATTGGCGGAGGTGGCGTGAGGACGGAGCTAGGCGAAGCCGTTTTCGCCATTGGGGCCGCCCGATGAAGGTGTTCGTGACCGGGGCGACCGGCGTCCTGGGTCGGAGGGTGCTGCCGCAGCTTGTCCAAGCCGGCCACTCCGTCACAGGTGTGGCCAGATCGGCCGGGAAGGCCGCGCTCGTACGGGACCTGGGGGCACTGCCGGCGCACGTCGACCTGTTCGACCCGGTCGCCGTACGGGCGGCCGTCGATGGACATGACGTCGTGGCCAACTTGGCCACGAAGATCCCGCCGCCGTCCCGCGCCGTCCTCACCAGCGCCTGGGCGCAGAACGACCGCCTGCGGAGGGAGGCGTCCCGCAACCTTGTCAACGCTTCGCTGGAGACCGGTGTCACGCGCTTCGTGCAGGAGTCGATCGCCTTCGTCTATCCGGACAGCGGTGACCGGTGGGTCGATGAGGATGTCCCGCTTGACCCGCCTGCACTCGGCCGCGCAAGCCAGGCGGCGGAGGCCGAAGCGAGCCGCTTCACGAAGGCCGGCCGGGTGGGTGTGGTGCTTCGCTTCGGTCAGTTCTACGCGGCCGACGCGGCGCACACCATGTACATGAGGCGTATGGCCTGCCGCCGGCTGCCTCCCCTTCCCGGGCCCAGGAGCGCGTACGCGCCGGCGATAGCCGCGCAGGACGCGGCCGCGGGGGTTGTCGCGGCCCTCGACGCACCGGCGGGGGCGTGGAACGTGACCGATGACGAGCCGCTCACCCGTCAGGCGTTCAACCTGGCTGTTGCCCAGGCGTTGGGGGTCGAGCCACCGCATGGGACCGGCAGCCTGCTCCTGCGGCTAAGCGGTAACACGCGTTTCTACCTTCGTTCCCTTCGCGTATCGAACCGCCGGTTCAAAGCCGCGACCGGGTGGTCCCCGCGCTACCCCGACGCAGCGACCGGCTGGCAGGCGATGGTTACTGAGACACCGGCGTTCCGGTGAGCGCACCAGAGTTCCGGCACCTGTGTCACACAGCACCCGTGGTATCAGTTTTCCGTATGCCGAGAGGTGATGTCGCTAAGGAGGATGTCAATGCCTGGCTTGCCCAGCCGGGAGGCGATGGAGCGGTGGATGCTGAGCTACTACGACCGTGGGCGCGACCCTGGCGCCTTCTCTGTACCGGTCGTGCAGACAGGCACCCTGAGCGCCTTGCGGGGTCATAAGTACGCCGTGCTGGTCACGTTCCGCCGGAATGGCGAACCGGTGCCCTCCCCGATCTGGTTCGGCATGGACGACGGCAAGGCGTACATCCGTACCGGGGCCGACTCGTGGAAAGTCAAGAGGATCAAAAAGAACCCATCCGTCGTTATCGCTCCGTCCAACCGGAAAGGCAAGCCGCTGGGTCCCGGAATCGCCGCCGTGGCCCGGATCCTTCCACCGGAGGAGCATCCCCGGGCGATCGCCGCCCGGCTGGCCGCCTATGGCCTCGGTCGCTGGATCTACGACCGGTCAATAGCCAAGGTGTACGGAGAGGCGGCCTATCTGGAGATCATGGCGGTCCAGGTGGAGCAACCGTCCCCTGGGACACGAAGCCGCTCCTGACCTGGCTCGCCGGGCCAGGCCCGTATGTGCGGCTACGTTGTCGCCAACGCGACCGTCCGCTCCCGCCACAGAATGCGGCGTACCGGAGCGGGTCTTATGGCGACAAGACGCCATGCAAGATGAAGACTGGGCGTCATGCGGTGGCGCGCGCGGGGCCTGGTATTGCCGGATGTCCTAAGTGGATACCGGTTTGAGCCTGTCTCGTCGCGCATAACTGCACGGTATCTGGGAATAGGGGAACATACCCGCTACGTGGCTGCCGGCGCTATACCCGCCAGTGGCCCGCTGCGGTGTCATCAGCTGTCGCGACTGTACTTGTGACTACAGATATGTTCTTGAGTATGTACGGACCGTAAACGTAGTTGAGGACCAATCCGGACATACTCGAAAGTGCCGGGCGCTGAGTTCTCGCCCGGCTGCCTGCATCGCAAGCTGCCTGTCCGGCTGTCGCTTTTCTGTCTGTGGCGAATGCGGTCTGGCCTGCTCTGGCGTCCGTTGCGGGCCTCCGGTATCGCTGCTATGCTCGGAGTCGCCCCATACTAGTTGATTGTCGTTTGTGAATTAGCTGTAATCGGACTCATGCGATAGTGGCGACGGGCGACGGGGAGTTCTTCCCAATCTGCATCTCCAGCCCGCCGAAGGTGGATGACCGGTGGCTCCCAGTTGTGCTTATGGAGGCGGGCGGCCGATTGTTTGGGGGGTTTGCTGGGGCCGGCACTGCGGTTCCAAACATCACACGAGAATTCTCTCGCGGGGGAGGCGATGTTGTGACAGGACGACCAGATGGCGCCACCACGCCAGCCACGGCCCGTCGCTCCGTTGAACTGGTTCGGCTCAGCTCCCTGCTGAAATGTGACTCACCCAGGTCGTCCGGTGAGGATATGGCACACGCCCGGCTGCTCGCCGAGTCCGACGCCAACCTGCCACCCATCCTCGTCAACCGCCGCACGATGCGGGTCATCGACGGGATGCACCGGGTGCTCGCCGCGACGCTACGCGGCAGGGACGAGATCGAGGTCCAGTTCCTCGACTGTGACGACGAGGAGGCCTTCATCCTCGCCGTCGAGTCGAACGTGGCACACGGCCTACCGCTGACGCTCGCCGATCGGGTCGCCGCCGCCAAGCGCATTATCGCCTCGCACCCGGAGTGGTCGGACCGGGCGGTCGCCTCGGTCACCGGGTTGGCGCACAAGACCGTGGGCTCGATCCGTCGCCGGTTAAGTGGGGAGATTCCCCAGTCGAACACCCGGCGCGGACTGGACGGGCGGGTCCGACCGGTGGACGCCGCCCAGGGCCGGCGTGAAGCCAGCCGGTTGCTGGCGGACCGGCCCGGCGCGTCGCTACGCGAGATCGCCCGGGAGGCCGGCGTGTGCGCCGCGACCGTACGAGATGTCCGGGCCCGGCTGGAACGGGGCGAGGGTCCGCTCGTGCCCAGGCAGCGCGAGTCGGCGTCCCAGAACGCCGGACCGTCCCCCAGGGACCGAAGAGCACCGGGCTCGCTGCCGATGCGGGCGAAGCCGTCCCGCGGGTCGTGGGGGGCGGACGGCTCAGCGTTGATCGAGAACTTGAGGAAAGACCCGTCACTGCGGTTCTCCGAGTCCGGGCGGCAGCTCCTGCGGTTGCTGTGCACCGTCGCTATTGAGCCGCAGGACTGGAACCGGCTCTGCGACAACGTTCCGCCACACTGCACCGACGTCGTCGCCACGGCGGCTCGGATATGCGCCCAGGCCTGGCAGCAGTTCGCAACAGAGCTGGAGCAGCGCCGTGGGCAGAAATGGCAGTCCTCCGGCTGATCTTGCGGGCTCGACGATGTGCTGATCCGCCGTGGTGCCGGAGGCGGGCATGGCGCGTCACGCCGTCACGGGGAGTGCGACATCCGATCGACCCTGGTGCGCCAGCGGCGCCGTCCTACGGCGGTGCCGCGGGGTGTTCCCCCGCTGGCGCAGCAGAAGTGGACGGTCGGTCCATCGGGGCCGGAGGGAAGAGGGCATGACGATCGGCGCCGTCAGCGAGGTCGGGACCACCGATGCCCGGCGGCTCCTGCGCAGCCTGCTGGCGCCCGATCCGCCGCCGTTCGCCCTGCTGCGCCGCGCTGGCGCCGAAGGCGGCGCCGTCGAGCTCATGACCGGCCAGGTCACCCGGGCGACCCTGCTGGCCGACCTCCCGGTGCCGACACCGGGGAACGGCGCCCAGGCCAGGTCCGAGGTGCTCGCGGTGGTCCCGTTCCGGCAGGTCACCGAGCGCGGGTACGCCTGCCACGACGACGGTGAGCCGATCCTTGCCCTGGTCGTCGACGAGCGGGCGGCACTGCCGGCCGCGGACGCCGTCGACCTGCTGCCTGACGTGGCGGTGGCGGTCTGTGGGTACGGGTTCGATCCCGGGGACGACGAGTACGAGAAGGTCGTCGAGCAGATCATCGACGGGGAGATCCGGACCGGGGAGGGCTCGAACTTCGTCATCAAGCGGTCGTTCCTGGCCACGCTTGCCCAGTACCGGCCGGAGGTCGCCATGAGCATCTTCCGGCGGCTGCTGCTCTCGGAGAGCAACGCGTACTGGACGTTCCTGGTGCACGCCGGTGACCGCACCTTCGTGGGCGCCTCACCAGAGCAGCACGTGCAGGTGGTGGACGGCAAGGCACGGATGAACCCGATCAGCGGCACCTACCGCTACCCGCCGTCCGGTGCCCGGATGGACGACATCCTCACCTTCTTGGCCGACCAGAAGGAGATCGACGAGCTTTACATGGTCGTCGACGAGGAGCTGAAGATGCTGGCGGGGGTATGCGACGCCGGTGCCCGGGTGCGCGGCCCGTACCTGCGGGAGATGGCCCGGCTCGCGCACACGGAGTACGTCCTGGAGGGCGCCAGCGTCATGGACGTGCGCGACGTGCTGCGCGAGACCATGTTCGCGCCCACCGTGATCGGCAGCCCGTTGCAGAACGCGTGCCGGGTGATCGTCCGGCACGAGCCCGGCGGTCGCGGATACTACGGCGGAGCGGTGGCACTGTTCGGCCGGGACCCGGCTGGGCGATCCACAATGGACTCGGCGATCATGATCCGGACGGCTGAGGTCCGCCGGGACGGCACGTTACGGATCGATGTCGGTGCGACGCTGGTGCGGGACTCACGCCCGGCCGAGGAGGTCGCCGAGACCTGGGCCAAGGTCGACGCGCTTCTCGCCGCCATCGGCGTAGACCGCGCAACGACCGGCGCCCGCGTCGACAGTGGGCAGACCGGCAGCGGGCAGACCGGCAGCGGGCAGGGCGGCAGTGGGCAGACCGGCAGTGGGCAGACCGGCAGTGGGCAGGGCGGCAGCGGTCAGACCGGCAGCGGGCAGGGCAACAGTGGGCAGGGCAACGGCAGGCGAGGCGACAGCGGCCGGGGCAACAGCGGGCCCGCAGCGGCGGGGGCCGGGCCGTTCGGCACATCGATCGCCGCTAACCCCAAGGTGCTGGCCGCGCTGGCGCGGCGCAACGCCGGTCTGTCGTCGTTCTGGCTGTCCGCCCCGGTCCCGGGCCGGCCGAGCCCACCCGTTGGCCGGGCGCTGATCGTCGATGCCGAGGACAGGTTCGTCGGCATGCTCGGGCACCAGATACGCGCACTGGGCCACGAGGTGACCATCCGGCCCCTGGCTCGGGTCGTACCCGCTGATGTTGACGCTTTTGACCTGGTGGTGCTCGGCCCCGGGCCGGGTGACCCGCGGTCCGCGGCCGACCCCCGGATCGCCAGGCTGCGTGGGCTGGTCGAGCGGGTACTGGCACAGCGCGTCCCGTTCATCGCGGAGTGTCTCAGCCATCAGGTGCTGTCCGCGTTGCTGGGTCTGCGGCTGGTCAAGCGGGACCGGCCCAACCAGGGCACGCAACGCCGGATCGACCTGTTCGGAGCGTCCGAGCTGGTCGGTTTCTACAACTCCTACTCGGCCCGGCACGGCACCGACCGGGTGCCGGCCGCAGCGGTCCGCGGGGCCGTGGAGCTCTGCCGCGACCCGGACACCGGTGAGGTCCACGCCCTTCGCGGCAGGCACTTCGCATCGGTGCAGTTCCACCTGGAGTCGGTGCTCACGCAGCACGGCGCGGAGATCCTCGCCGGGCTGGTGACGTGGGCGACGCAGCGGGCGGGCGACCCGGCACTGTTGGACGGCGAGGAGCCTGATGGCCCGTAACCCGATGCCGGTCGCACCTGATCGCGGTTGGCGGCCCGCCAGCGCCTTTGCGGCACAGCAGCCGCAGTGGGAGTCCCATCCCGACCACGAGGCGTGCTGCGCGACCCTTGCGGCCTCGCCGGCCCTGGTGACCCCGCAGGAGCTGGTCGAGGTCGCACACGGCCTCGAGCTGGTGGCCGGCGGCGGCGCTGAGGTGCTTCAGGTCGGCTACTGCGCAGAGAGCTTCTACGAGGTCGATGAGGAGCACGTCCACGCGGAGCTGCGCCTGCTGCACGAGCTCGCCGACGGGCTGGAGGAGGGCAGCGGGCACCGGGTGCTCCGGGTCGGCCGGCTCGCCGGGCAGTTCGCCAAGCCGCGCAGCCAGCCCCACGAACGCATAGGCGACCAGCTGCTGCCGGCATTCCGCGGCCACATGATCAACTCTGAGCGGCCGACGGCCGAGGCGCGCGCGCACGACCCGCGCCGGATGGTCCAGGCGTACCTGGCCAGCGCCGCGGTGGCGGAGATCGTCCGCGCCGACCGGAGACAGCGCACCGGCGACCTGTTCCCGTCCGGGCCATGGACCAGTCATGATGCGCTGGTCATGGACTATGAGGCGAACCTGCTGCGGACCAGGTCGGGCATCCGGTTTCTCGGCTCGACGCACCTGCCCTGGGTCGGTGACCGCACCAGGCAGCCGGGCTCCGCGCACATCGAGCTGCTGTCCACAGTGGCCAACCCGGTGGCATGCAAGATCGGTCCGACGACAACGCCGGATGACCTCGTCGCGGTGTGCGAGAAGCTGGACCCGGAGCGGGTCCCGGGCCGGCTGACGCTGATCGTACGGTTCGGCGCCGCCGCCATCGCGGAGCTGCTCCCGCCCATGGTGGCGACGGTAAGGGCGCAGGGGCATCCGGCCATCTGGTTGAGCGATCCCATGCACGGCAACACAATCAAGGTACGGGGGGTGAAGACCCGGCGGCTGGCGGACGTTGTCGCAGAGGCGGTCCAGTTCCGGCGGACACTGCGGCGCCTGGGCGTGCACCCAGGCGGGCTGCACCTGGAGGTCGCGGCTGTCGCGGTGACGGAGTGCCTGGACCCGACCATGCCCGGCACCGAGCAGCTGGCTCATCGATATACGACGTTGTGTGACCCACGTCTGAACCCGGCCCAGGCCGCGGAGCTGCTGCGGCACTGGCTGCATACCTGAGGCTGGAGCTCCGGCGTCCGTGCTGGACGGTGTGGCGGTCGGCCGGTTCTCGGCGAAAGAGGTGCGGAACGTGACAGGACAAGACGGAACCGCCCGGAAGGTCGCCGTGGTGACCGGGGCGGCCGGGGGGATCGGCAGCGCGGTCGTACAGGCCCTTGCCGCGCAGGGCATGGCGGTCGCGGCGGTCGACGTCAACGTGGCGGCCCTGGACGAGCTCACCGAGAAGATGGCGGTGAACGGCTGGTACGTGCCGGGCTACCCGGCCGACGTGGCGGACGGCGCCGAGGTGGAGCGCGCGGTGGCGCGGATAGAGCGCGAGGTCGGCGGGATCGAGCTACTGGTGAACGCGGCCGGGGTGCTCCGTCTCGGCGCCGCGAGCGAGCTGTCCGATGTGGACTGGCGGGCGATGTTCTCGGTCAACCTGGACGGCGTGTTCCACTGCTCGCGGGCGGTCGCCAGCCGGATGAAGCAGCGCAGGTCCGGCGCGATCGTGACGATCGCCTCGAACGCGGGCCGGGTGCCGCGGATGCAGATGGCGGCCTATGGCGCGTCGAAGGCCGCGGCGGCCTCATACACCAAGACGCTCGGACTGGAGCTCGCCGAGTACGGGATCCGCTGCAACGTGGTGTCTCCCGGCTCGACAGACACCGGGATGCTGCGCCAGCTCTGGTCCGGCGCCGGTGACCGGCAGGCCACCATCAACGGCTCGCTCGAGACCTACAAGACGGGCATCCCGCTGCGGCGGCTCGCCGAGCCACCGGACGTCGCCGATGCCGTTGTCTTCCTCGCCTCCGACCAGGCCAGGCACATCACCATGCAGGACCTGTGCGTCGACGGCGGCGCCATCCTCGGGGTGTGAGGACGGCGCTGCCGACCGACCTCTCTGCCGGCTATCATCGGCGCGCGCTCGACTACGCCGCCGCAACGAT
>Ga0075420_100000168_pt1 | contig 46588 bp, 47 predicted proteins | sample SoiMetdeltSBSDD4_FD_75296 | JGI IMG/M metagenome (GOLD analysis project Ga0075420, IMG submission 75296) | Bulk soil microbial communities from a Populus tree surrounding site in Tennessee, USA - Soil MetaG P. deltoides SBSDD4 | ecosystem: Environmental > Terrestrial > Soil > Tree plantation...
TCCGCGACAAAGGCGCTCTCCGGCCACGCCGACCTGCTCCTCGGGTACGCATGCACGCGCCGCGCCGACCTGGCGGCGGCGCTGCGCGCCTGGCGCGACGGCACCGGCGGCATCCCGGGGCCGTTCGACTGCTGGCTGGCGCACCGGTCACTGGCCACACTGGACCTGCGCCTGGCGCGCCAGTCAACCAACGCCGCGGCCGTCGCCGCGCTGCTGCGCGACCATCCCGCGGTGCGCGTGGTGCGCTGGCCGGGGCTGCCCACCGACCCGGCGTACCCGGTCGCCAGCCGGCAGCTGCGCCGGATGCCGGGCGTGGTCACCTTCGAGCTGTCCAGCGCGGACGAGGTACGGCGCTTCCTGACCACGGCCCGGCTGGTCTCCGCCGCCACGTCCTTCGGCGGGCTGCACACGACCGCGGACCGGCGGGCGCAGTGGGGCGACGACACACCGGCTGGGCTGGTGCGGCTCTCCTGCGGGGTCGAGGACACCGAGGACCTGCTGGACGACCTGGTGAACGCCCTGGCGGCGGTTGACGACGCCGTAGGCTGAGAGCACCTGACCTTGTCGTAGGGAGCTTCGGTGGTGCGGCGGTCCCGGCACGACACACCGGCCATCTCGCGCCGCCCGCCGCCGGCGTGGACGCCCGCCCTGCCGTCACCGGGCTCCGTGCCCGTGCCGTCGGCGCCGGGCTCCGTTCCGGCCCTGTCATCGGCAGGTTCCGTGCCCGGCCGGTCGGAGCACCTCGCCGGCCCGGTGAGCAGTCCCGCCCAGGCCGCGCATGAGCGGGTGGTGCAGGGGCCCGGCGCGCCGCTCGACCCCGCGACCCGGGACCTGGCGCGCGCCCGGTGGGGCTTTGACTTCAGCGGCGTACGGGTCCACCACGACGAGCGGGCCGACGATGCGGCGTACGGGATGTCGGCCCAGGCGTACAGCTGGGCGGACCGGATCGTCTTCCGGCAGGGGCGCTACGCCCCGCACACCGACGCCGGCCGCAGCCTGCTCCTGCACGAGCTGGGGCACGTGGTCGAGCAGGGCTGGCTGCCCAGCCGCGGGCCGGAGGCCGCGCGGGCGCCGGGCGGCGGCGTGCGGGCTCCGGGCGGGGCACGCGCTCCGGTCGTGCTGCGCCAGCCCGCTCCACCCAGCCAGAGCCCGGGGACGTACATCATCGTCTACGGCAGCGGCCGGGTGAACCCGGAGACGCCGGTCGACCACAACGTCGGCCAGGCGTTCAAGCTGGCGGCCGAGGCCAAGCGGCGGGAGATCATTGCCCGGCTGGGCAAGCAGGCCGCGCAGAACACGATCGTGTTCGAGTACACGCCGACCGAGGACGAGCTCAAGAACGTGCTCAACAAGGCGTACTCGCTGCCCGTCCAGGAGATCCATGTCTTCTCGCACGGTTGGGACGAGGGCGCCAACCTGGGCGGGCCAGAGCCGGCGCTGGGCAAGAAGGCGCCCGACACCGAGCCGCAGAAGCGCCGCCTGATAAAGGAGGACCTCGGCGACTACCAGATCCGGTTCGCGGACCAGCCGACCGTGGTGTTCTACGGCTGCAACATCGGGAACCTCAGCGGCGTCCCGTTCGGCGACCCGCCGTTCGCGCAGCAGCTCAGCGACGAGCTCGGGGTACGCGTGGTGGCGTCCACCACCTCCAGCCACTTCGCCCCCGGCCCCTTCGGGCTCTCCCAGGTGCCGGACAAGCCGGGGGTCATGCGTGAGTTCACGCCGAGCGCCGGGGCGGTGGACGCCCGGCTGAAGCAGGCCGAGAGCCTGGTGGACCAGATCGTCGCCAAGGTCAAGCAGGCCAAGGGCGGCCTGCTGAAGGTGATCAAGGCGACCCAGGAGGCGTACGCCTTGCAGGCACGCCTCGACCAGCAGCTGCGCTGGCTCAACCGGGTGCTCGCCGACCCGCGCTTCCCGGTCGCTGACCGGGCGGCCCAGCAGAGCCGGGTGGATGCTCTGGCCAAGCGGGCGCGGGCGGCGCTGAAGTAGCCCGGGTTTGCGAGCGGGTGTGGGTGTGGGGCGGGTGCGAGTCTGCGAGCGGGCGCGGGGTGGGGCGGGTACGGGCTTTCGGTAGGGTGCTGGGGTGACGGGCCCACGCAAGATCCGGGTGGCGGTCGTTTTCGGCGGTCGTAGCAGCGAGCATGCGATCTCGTGCATCAGCGGCGGGAGCATCCTGAGCGCGCTCGACCCGGACGAGTTCGAGGTTGTCCCGGTCGGCATCACCCGTGCCGGCCGCTGGGTGCTCACCAGCGGCGACCCGGCCGACCTCGCGATCAGCGGACGCCGGCTGCCGGAGGTCACCGCCGAGTCCGGAACCGGTGTGGTGCTGCCCGCAGACCCCACGGAGCGCGGCATCGTGGTCCTCGACCGGTCCGAGGGCGCCCGCGCGCTGGCCGGCGTGGACGTCGTCTTCCCCGCGCTGCACGGCGCCTACGGCGAGGACGGCACCGTCCAGGGCCTGCTGGAGATGGCCGGGATCCCGTACGTGGGCGCGAACGTGTTCGCTTCGGCCGCCGCGATGGACAAGGAGTTCACCAAGAAGCTCGCTGCCGCAGCCGGCATCCCGGTCGGCCCGTACGCGGTGCTGCGGGCGGGCGCGGTGCTGTCCCCGGCCGAGCGCGACCGGCTGGGCCTGCCCGTGTTCGTCAAGCCGTCGCGAGCCGGCTCCTCGTACGGCATCACCAAGGTCAAGGAGTGGGCGCAGCTGGACGCGGCCCTCGCCGCGGCCCGGGAGATCGACCCGAAGGTGCTGGTGGAGGCGGCGGTGGCCGGCCGGGAGATCGAGTGCGGCGTCCTGGAGGGGGAGCACGGCGGCCCGCCGGAGGCATCCCTGCTCGCCGAGGTACGGGTGGTCCGCGACCACGAGTTCTACGACTTCGAGGCGAAGTACCTGGACGACTCGTGCGAGTTCGACATCCCGGCGCGGCTGCCGGAGCGGGTGACGCGGCGCGTCCAGGAGCTCGCGTGCCGCACCTTCACCGCACTGGACTGTGCCGGCCTGGCCCGGGTGGACTTCTTTGTAACGCCCGAGCTGGAGGTCTATCTCAACGAGATCAACACCATGCCGGGCTTTACGCCGACGTCGATGTTCCCGCGCATGTGGACGGCCTCCGGGCTGGAGTACCCCAAGCTGGTCTCGCGCCTGGTCCGTACGGCCCTGCGCCGCGGCACCGGTCTGCACTAGACCGGCCAGGTGGTGGCCGCGTGGAGCAGCCGGACCAAGATCTTGAGCTTCGCGGTCTGGTCACCCATTTGTTCGCGCGCGGGAAGGCCGGGGTTGGTCCTGCGGGGTGAGCAGGACGACCGGGATTACCCGGTCGGTCTTCTGCGCGTACTCGTCGTATAGCGGGAATATGCGCGCCATCTGGGCCCAGAGGGTCTCGCGCTCGGCCGGGGACGCGACACGGGCGCGGGCGGTGAACCGGCGGGTGCCGACCTGTACGCCGACGCTCGGGTCCGCCTGGAGGTTCTTGAACCACGCCGGATCCTCGTCGTCACCGCCCTTGGAGGCGACGACGACGAGGTCGTCCCCTGAGGTGCCGTAGATCAGGCAGGTGCGGCGCGGCTGGCCGGTCCTGCGTCCGGTCGTGGCGAGCACGAGTGTGTACACGCCGTTGGACTCGTGCCCCTCGGTTCCGCCCGAGGCCAGATATGTGCGGGTGTGCTCAGCGACCCAGTCCCACTTCGAGTCGGTGGCGCGGTCGAGGTCATCGGCGACGGCCATGGCGACGGTCCTTTCTGGTGCGGATGGTACTGGTTGGTGATACTAGGCCGAGCTCGAGGAAGAACGCGGTAGCAGCCGCGAGGTCGTCGACAACGACGCCGGCGCTCTCCATTCTGGCTCCGTCCCAGGGACACCAGTGGCCATGATGGGCTGCTTGACGAAGAAGGAGAATGACCGTGAAGTACCTGCTGCTCAAGCACTACCGTGGTGCGCCGGCTGCGGTCAACGACGTGCCGATGGACCAGTGGGCGCCGGAGGAGGTCGACGCGCACGTGCAGTTCATGCGCGACTTCGCGGCCCGCTTGGAGGAGACGGGTGAGCTCGTCGACGTCCAGGCACTGGCGCCTGATGGCGCGTTCGTGCGGTATGACGGCCAGGGGCGGCCACCGGTGACCGATGGTCCGTTCGCCGAGACCAAGGACCTCGTCGCCGGTTGGTACGTCATCGACGTGGAGTCCTGGGACCGCGCGGTCCAGCTGGCTGGGGAGCTGTCCGCCGCTCCTGGGGCCGGCGGACAGCCGATCCACGAGTGGCTCGAGGTTCGACCGTTCATGACCCAGGCGCCCACGGCCGGCGAGTGAACGAGTCGCTGCTGCGGGAGCTCGTGCCTGCGGTGATCGGTGTCCTCGTCCGGCGCGGAGCTGACTTCGCCTCGGCTGAGGATGCCGTGCAGGAGGCCCTGGTCCGGGCGCTGGGGACCTGGCCGCAGGATCCACCGCGCGATCCGAAGGCATGGCTCGTCGCGGTCGCGTGGCGTAAGTTCCTCGACGCCGCCCGTGCTGAGACGTCGCGGCGGGGGCGGGAGCTCGAGCCTTCCGCTGGTCCGGTGACGGACTGGGTGCAGATCGTGGAGTGGTACGACGAGCTGCTGCTCCTCATCCGCAGCCCGGTGGTGGGATCCTGGTAGGCGCCCTCCACCACGGGTATCTGGCTGGATGACCCGGTGCCGCGAGGCTCGGTCAGCGGACGCAGCCGCTCGGGACCGCGGTCTTGGGGCGGACCGCGGCGAGCACGGCCGGGACGAGCTCGGTGACGACCTGGCCGGGCTCGTCGTACGCGCGGGGCACCGTCACGGTCACCGGGACCTCGCGGTCCACTGTGGTCCACGCAGTCTCTGCCGGCAGCTCCACCGCCTGCCAGCAGACCCCGGAGAGCTGGTACACCACGTCCTGCGGGGCTAGCCGGGTGACCGGGCCGAAGCCGCAGGCGAGGACCACGGGCGGGTCGCCGTACGCGGCGTTCTGCTCCGCGCCGCTGGTGACCGGCCGGCGGGGGCCGGCGCCGAGGGCCTCCGGCAGCCGGGACAGCAGTGCCCTGCACGCTGCGGCCGTTCCGGCGGCCAGCGGTGGCGCCGCTACAGCGACCGCCCCGGCGGCGGCGGGCCGCACCGGCGCGGCGAACGCCGACGGAGCTGAGGCTGATGTTGCCGAGGCTGAGGGTGCTGAGACTGAGGACCGGTCGAAGCCGCCGAACGCGGCGAAGGCGCCGAACCCGGCGAGCACCGCCACCGGGACGGCGACGAGGGTCGCCACCCGCCGGGCCGAGCGGAGGGTCGGGTCGGTCACTACAGATGTACCACCGAGCAGGTCAGCGTACGGGTGATGCCGGGCACCAGCTGCACCTTGCTGACGATCATCTTGCCGAGCTCGTCCACGCTGCGCGCCTCGGTGAGCACCACCACGTCGTACGGGCCGGTGACCGCGTCCACCCGGACCACGCCGGAGATGTCGCGGATCGCGGCGGCCACGTCACGCGCCTTGCCGACCTCGGTCTGGATGAGGATGTAGGCCTGGACCACGACACGACTCCTTCTGCGCCACCAGCGGGCGTCGCCCGTGAAACTACCGCACGGCAGGAGACGCAGTGTTCACCGCAGGGAGGGGAGGGCCGGACGGATGAGCCTCGCCGAGACCGGTGAGTTCGGCCTGATCGCCCGGGTGGTCGCCCGGCTCGGCACGGGCCCGGCCTGCCTGGTCGGGCCCGGTGACGACGCGGCGGTGGTGGCCGCGCCGGACGGGCGGGTGGTGGCCTCGACGGACGTGCTTGTGGAGGGCCGGCACTTCCGGCGGGACTGGTCCACCGCGACCGATGTCGGGCATCGGGCGGCCGCGGCCAACCTCGCCGACATCGCCGCTCTCGGTGCCGCGCCGACCGCGCTGCTGGTCGTGCTCTGCGCCCCGGCCGACACCGAGGTGCGCTGGGCGGAGGAGCTGGCCGGGGGCCTGTCCGCGGAGGCGGCCTCGGCTGGGGCGGTGGTGGTCGGCGGGGACATGTCCGCGAGCCCGACCCTGACCGTGGCGGTCACCGCCCTCGGCGACCTGGGCGGGCTACCACCGGTGCTGCGCTGCGGCGCCCGGCCGGGGGACACGGTCGCGCTGGCCGGGCGCCTCGGGCACGCCGCGGGCGGGTACACCGTGCTCTCCCGTGGCTTCCGCTCACCAAAGCTGCTGGTGGAGGCGTACCGGCGACCGGACGTGCCGTACCGGGCCGGGCCAGTGGCGGCCCGGGCCGGCGCCACCTCCATGATCGACGTGTCGGACGGGCTGGTCGCCGATGTCGGGCACGTGGCGGCCGCCAGCGGCGTCGCCATCGACCTGTTCCGGGACGCGCTGGTGATACCTCCGGCGATGCGGGACGCCGCGGCTGCGCTCGGCGCCGACCCGTACTCCTGGGTGCTGGCCGGCGGCGACGACCACGCCCTGGTCGCGACGTTCCCGCCGGGCGTGGCTCTACCTGAGCCGTGGCGCGAGGTCGGCCGGGTGCGCGAGGGGGCTGGGGTGACTGTGGACGGCGAGCCGCAGCAGGACGTCGGAGGATGGGACCACTTTCGTTAGTCCATACCACGTATCCTCTACCCTCGTGGCGCAAATCATGATTAAACCGGTCCGGTTCGGTGCTCCGGTGGCACAGACGCTGGTGGCCGCGGCAATGCGCGACCTCGCCGAGCGGTACGGCAGCGAGGACGAGACCCCCATCGACCCGACATCGTTCGATCCCCCCGAGGGCGGGTTCGTGATCGCGTACCTGGATGGCGTGCCGGTGGGCTGCGGCGGCTGGCGGTCACACGGCGACACGGACGACATCGCCGAGGTCAAGCGGATGTATACGGCGCCGCGGGCCCGGGGCCAGGGCGTGGCGCGGGCCGTGCTCGCCGCCGTGGAGGAGTCGGCGCGCACCTTCGGGCGCAAGCGCATGATCCTGGAGACGGGTAGCGCACAGCCGGAGGCGATCGCCTTCTACGAGTGCGAGGGCTACGAGCGGATCCCCAACTTCGGCTACTACCGCGACGAAGAGGAGTGCGTCTCGTTCGGCCGGAACCTCTGACCGACGAACCCGGCCGACCCCTGGCCGTCGAACGCCTGGCCGCCGAGCCTCTGAACCAGATTCTCCCGGGCGACCCCGACCCGAGCCTGCGGAACCCGACCGGAGCCTCCGGCCAGCAGGGTGGCCGGCCGGGGCGGAGGAAGGTCGGACTGGCCCGGCTGACCAGAGCTGGTCAGCCGTCGGTGCCAGCCAGGCATCGGTCAGGCGCGGACGACCTTGCCGGCCTTGATGCACGAGGTGCAGACCTTCATCTTGCGGGTGGTGCCGCCGCCGGCCGGGGTGCGCACCGTCTGGATGTTCGGGTTCCAGCGGCGGTTGGTCCGCCGGTGCGAGTGGGACACGTTGTGGCCGAAGCCCGGCCCCTTGCCACAGACGTCGCACACGCTAGCCACGGCTTACTCCTGGGTAGTTCTGGACAACCTGGCCAGGGTACCCGATCGAGGCGGACAGCTGCGAACCGCACCCGGCGTACCCGAGCCGGCCGGCTGGCCGGCCGCGGATGTCGTACGCCGCCAGTAGGCTTTCGGAACGTGCTGGACAGTCTCGACGCGACCGCGGTGCGCCGCTGGTGCGCGGCCGGGCTCGACGCGCTGCGCCGGCACCAGCGCGAGATCGACGAGCTGAACGTCTACCCCGTGCCCGACGGTGACACCGGCACCAACCTCGTGCTCACGTTCACCTCGGCGTTGCAGGCGCTCGGGCTCGACCAGGGCGGGCCGGCTGCGGGGGAGACCCCGCACGGGCGGGCGCTGCGGGTGATGGCGCGCGGGGCGCTGCTGGGCGCCCGGGGCAACTCCGGCGTGATCGTGTCGCAGCTGCTCAAGGGCATGGCGGACACCCTGGTCGACCGGCCCGTGGTGCGTGGGCGGGAGCTGGCCCAGGCGCTGCGCCGGGCGTCCGTCGCCGCGTACGGGGCGGTCGCGCAGCCGGTGGAGGGGACCGTGCTCACGGTGGCGTCGGCGTGCGCGTCCGGGGCGGAGAACGCCGGCTCCGACGACCTGGCCGTGGTCACCCGGGCAGCGTGGGCTGCCGCGGCCGACGCGCTCGCCCGTACGCCGGAGCAGCTGCCGGCGCTGGCCCGGGCCGGTGTGGTCGACGCGGGCGGCCGGGGCCTGCTCGTGCTCATCGGCGCGTTGCTGGAGACGATCACCGGTGAGGCGCCCGAGCCGGAGCCGGCCACCGACCGCCGCCGCGCCCACCCGCCGGCGACCGCCGCGCGCGAGACCGGCTCCGACGAGTACGCGTACGAGGTGCAGTACCTGCTCGAGGCGACCGAGGCGGCGGTCGGCCGGCTGCGGGCGCAGCTGGCCGGGCTGGGTGACTCGCTGGTGGTGGTCGGCGCCGGTGACACCGACCCCAACGGGCGCCAGACGTGGAACGTGCACGTGCACGTCAACGACGTCGGCGCGGCGGTCGAGGCCGGGGTCGAGGCGGGCCGGCCGTACCGGATCGCGGTCACCCGCTTCGCGGACGCGCCGGAGCCGGGGGGCTGCCCGGCCGACCCGGACGGGCGCGCCGTGGTCGTGGTCGCCCCGGGCGACGGCCTGGCCGAGCTGTTCCGCAGCGAGGGCGCCACGGTGGTGGGTGGCAACCCGTCCACTGCGGAGATCCTGCGCGCGGCCCGCGGCAGCGGCGCCGCCCAGGTCGTGTTGCTCCCCAACGACCCCAACAGCCACGCGGTCGCGGTCGCGGCGGCGGCGGAGGCGCGGCAGGACGGGCTGCTGGTGCGGGTGGTGCCGACCCGGTGCCCGGTGCAGGCGCTGGCCGCGCTGGCAGTACGCGACCTGGAGCGGCCCTTCGACGACGACGTGATCGCCATGGCCGAGGCCGCCGGGGCATGCCGGTACGCGGAGGTGACCACGGCCAGCCGGGAGGCGCTGACGGTGGCCGGCCGGTGCCACCCCGGCGACGTCCTGGCACTGGTTGACGGGGAGGTCAACCTCATCGGCAGCGATCTCACCGGCACCTGCCGTGACCTGCTGGACCGGATGCTCGCCGCCGGCGGCGAGCTGGTCACGCTGCTGCTCGGCGCGCAGGCGCCGGAGGGCCTCGCCGACGACCTGACCGCGCATGTCGGCGCGGCGTGGCCGTTCGTCGAGGTCACCGTCTTCCGCGGCGGGCAGCCGCACTACCCGCTGCTGGTCGGGGTCGAATGACCACCTTGGACACCCCGCTGCGCAAGCTGGTCGGGGACAAGACCGCCAAGGCCCTGGCCCAGCACCTCGACCTGCACACCGCCGGCGACCTCGTCTACCACTTCCCCCGCCGGTACGACGAGCGGGGCGAGCACACCGACATCAGCTCCCTCGCCGTCGGCGAGCAGGTGACCGTCCTGGCCCAGGTGCTGCGCAGCACGGTACGGCCGATGCGCGCCCGCTCCGACTCGATGCTCGAGGTGGTCGTCGGCGACGACGCCGGCGGGATGCTCAACCTGACCTACTTCGGCCGCCGGCAGGTGTGGCGGGAGCGGGACCTGCGGCCGGGCCGGTGGGGCCTGTTCGCCGGCAAGGTCACCGAGTTCCGGGGCAAGCGGCAGCTGAACAGCCCGGAGTACCTGCTCCTCGGGGTCGAGGGCGACCCGGTGGAGGAGATCGAGGAGTTCGCGGGCGCGCTGATCCCGGTCTACCCGGCCGCGGCGGCGGTGCCTACCTGGGTGATCGCCCGGTGCGTGCGGGTCGTGCTGGACACCCTCGCGCCGCCGCCCGACCCGCTGCCGTCCGCCATGCGCGCCACCCGGCGGCTGATGGACCTGCCCACCGCCCTGCGCGAGGTGCACCGGCCGTCCACCCGGGAGGCGCTGGCCGTGGCGCGGCGGCGGCTCAAGTGGGACGAGGCGTTCGCCGTACAGCTGACCCTGGTGCAGCGCAAGCTGCGCGCCGCCGCCTGGCCGGCCCACCCGCGCCCGTGCCGGGCGGACGGCCTGCTGGCGGCGTTCGACGCCGCGCTGCCGTTCCCCCTCACCGACGGGCAGGTGGCGGTCGGCGAGGACATCGCGACCGAGCTGGCCACCCCGCACCCGATGCACCGCCTGCTCCAGGGCGAGGTGGGCAGCGGCAAGACCCTGGTCGCGCTGCGCGCGATGCTCCAGGTGGTCGACGCCGGCGGCCAGGCCGCCCTGCTCGCGCCGACCGAGGTGCTCGCCGCGCAGCACCACCGCACCGTGGTCGACCTGCTCGGCCCGCTGGGGCGGGCGGGCGAGCTGGACGGCGCGGCGCAGGGCACCCGGGTGGCGCTGGTCACCGGCTCGCTCGGCGCCGCCGCCCGCCGCGAGGCCCTGGCGCACATCGCCTCCGGCGCCGCGGGCGTCGTGGTCGGCACGCACGCCCTGCTCTACGAGGGCGTGGACTTTGCCGACCTGGGCCTGCTCGTGGTCGACGAGCAGCACCGCTTCGGCGTCGAGCAGCGGGACGCGCTGCGGGCAAAGGCCGACCAGCCGCCGCACGTGCTGGTCATGACGGCCACCCCGATCCCGCGTACGGTCGCCATGACCGTCTACGGCGACCTCGAGGTCTCCACCCTCACCGAGCTGCCCCGGGGCCGGTCCCCGATCGCCTCGCACGTGGTGCCCGCCGCGGAGAAGCCCGCCCACTTCGACCGGGCCTGGCAGCGGCTGCGCGAGGAGGTGGCCGCCGGCCACCAGGCGTACGTGGTGTGCCCGCGGATCGGCGACGGAGCGGGGGCGGAGGACGTGGCCGGCGCTAGCGGCGAGGCTGGCGCTGGTAGCGGTGGGGCTGGCGCTAGCGGTGGGGCTGGAGCCAGCGGTGGGGCCGCCGGGGACGGCCCCGGGCAGCGGCCGCCGGTCGCCGTACTCGATGTGGCGCCGGCGCTGGCAGAGGGGCCGCTGCGGGGGCTGCGGATCGGCGTCCTGCACGGGCGGCTGCCCGCGGACGAGAAGGACGCGGTGATGCGTGCCTTCGGGACCGGCGGCCTCGACGTGCTGGTCGCGACCACCGTGGTCGAGGTCGGGGTGGACGTACCCAACGCCACGATGATGGTGGTGCTCGACGCGGACCGGTTCGGCGTGTCCCAGCTGCACCAGCTGCGCGGGCGGGTGGGCCGCGGCTGCGCCGCCGGGCTCTGCCTGCTCGTGACCGAGCAGCCGGAGGGCTCCCCGGCCCGGGAGCGGCTCACCGCGGTCGCCTCCACCGTGGACGGGTTCCGGCTCGCCGAGCTCGACCTGGAGCAGCGCCGCGAGGGAGACGTGCTCGGCGCGGCGCAGTCCGGCCGCCGTTCCCACCTGCGCATGCTGTCGCTGCTGCGGGACGCGGACCTCATCCGGGACGCCCGCGCCGAGGCTGTCGACCTGCTCACCGAGGACCCCGAGCTGGCCGGCCACCCTGACCTGGCCGCGGCCGTGGCGAACCTGGTCGACGAGGAGCGGGCCGAGTACCTCGAGAAGGGCTGAGCGCCTGGAGAGCGGCTGAGTGCCTGGAGAGTGGCTGTGCGTACCTGGAGAAGGTCCGACGTGCCTGCGGAAAGGCCTGCTGCGCCGCTCGGTTCGCTGGCTACGTCGGGTCACCGGTAGCGTCGAGGCTGTGACGCGTATCGTCGCCGGGGCGCTGGGTGGCCGCCGCATCGCGGCCCCGGCCGGGCTGCACACCCGGCCCACCTCTGACCGGGTACGCGAGGCGCTGTTCAGCACGCTGACGAGCCTGGTCCCGCTGCGTGGTGCCCGGTTCGCCGATCTTTATGCTGGGTCCGGCGCGGTCGGCCTCGAAGCCGTCTCCCGCGGCGCCGCGCACGTGCTGCTGGTCGAGTCGGACCCCAAGGCGGCACGGGTGATCCGGGAGAACGTGGCGCTGCTCGGCGCCGCCCGGGTCGCCCGGCCGGTGACCGGCAAGGTGTCCACAGTGCTCGCCGCCGGCCCGCCGGACGGGCAGCCGTACGACGTGGTCTTCGCCGACCCGCCGTACGCCGTACCGGAGCAGGAGCTCACCGCGATGCTGGCCGCGCTGGTGGACGGCGGCTGGCCGGCCGCGGACGCCGTGGTCGTGGTCGAGCGGTCGAGCCGTGCCCAGCCACCCGCCTGGGCGGACGGTCTGGTAGCGGAGCGCGGCCGGCGCTATGGGGAGACCACGCTTTGGTACGGTCGCCGGGTCTACCGCGGTGCGCGGGGACCCGGCTTGCGGGGCGCGGACGAACACGAGGAGCGGGCATGAGGCGGGCGGTGTGTCCAGGCTCGTTCGACCCGGCGACAAATGGCCACCTCGACATCATCGGGCGGGCCTGCCGGCTCTACGACGAGGTGATCGTCGCGGTCCTGGTCAACCCGGCAAAGGCCGGGCTGTTCACGATCGATGAGCGGATCGAGATGCTACGCGAGGTGACGGCGAGCTACCCCAACGTGCGGCTGGAGTCGTTCCACGGGCTGCTCGTCGACTTCTGCCGGGCGCAGGGCGCCGATGTGGTGGTCAAGGGGCTGCGGGCGGTCAGCGACTTCGACTACGAGCTGCAGATGGCCCAGATGAACGTCGGGCTGGCCGGTGTGGAGACGCTGTTCATGGCGACCAACCCGCTCTACTCGTTCCTGTCGTCGAGCCTGGTCAAGGACGTGGCGAAGTGGGGCGGGGACGTCTCGCCGCACGTGCCGGACACGATCGCGCGGCGGCTGGCCGAGCGGCTGCGCGGAGTCGCGGTCGCCGGCGCAACGCCAGACGGGCGTGGGGCGCCGGAGCACCGTCACGATGGAGAGCGCCAGCCGGCCGGAGAGCGCCGTCCCGCTGTGGACGGAGCCTGAGCTTTCCCGGTACGTCGGAGCCCTGTTCCGTCGGAGTCCTGGTCCGCCAAGGTCTTGGGGATCCGTCGGAGTCTTGAGCTCCTTGGGTCTTTGGACTGCCGGGGCCTTCCTCGGTCCGTCGGGCAGGTCTGCCCGAGGCTCGCCGCGGTCTGGCCGATGCTCGCGCCGCCATGGCCGATGCTCGCCGCAGTAGTGCCCGATCGGGCCAGCTGTCTGGAGCCGGTCGCATCATTGAGAGCAGCATCATGAAGCTGAGCAGTGTCGTGGGTTGCGGCGCATGATGTAGTCGGCTCACAACAGGACAGGAGTAACCACCGGTGGACCCGCTCGAGCGCATCGACGAGATGCTCGCCATGGTGGAGGCTGCGCGCTCGGTACCCATGTCGCGCAACAACTGCATGCTGGACCGCGGCGAGATGATCGCAGCGCTCGAGCAGCTGCGCGGTGACCTGCCGGCCGAGCTGCGGCGGGCCGGAGCCCTGCTGGGGGAGCGGGACAAGATCATCGACGCCGGGCGGCGTGAGGCAGAGCGGATCATCACCGAGGGCGAGGCGGAGCACGCCCGGCTGGTCTCCGTGAACGAGATCACAGTCTCCGCAGAGCACGAGGCGGCCCGCATCGTCGGCGAGGCGCGGGCCGAGGCACAGCGGCTGCGCGACGAGGTCGACGACTATGTGGACACTGCGCTGGCGAACTTCGAGCAGTTCCTCACCCGGGCCCTCGCCTCCATCGAGCGCGGGCGCGACAAGATGCACGCGCTGCGCGAGATAGGGTCGTTCGTGCCCGACGGGGGGGACCGACCCCTGCCCTTCTGACGACACTGCCTTCTAGCCGACACTGCCCTTCCGGCGACGCTGACCTGCCAACGGTGCCGACCTTTCTGGCGATGCTGACCTGCGGGGGTTGGTTCGACGGTACGGGCGGCGCTCGGGTAGCCTGTTTCGTCGGCCTCTCCTGGCCGGAGTCCAAGGATGCATGACCACTCGCCGATCCACCTCGATCCCCGGGCGCCCCTGGTCCTCGACACGCGGGACCTGCCACGCCGCCCGGGCGCGATGCGTACGGTCGAACGGACGGTCCCTGCCCCCGCGGACCTCGGCCTCGAGCTGATCGGGGTGCCGCAAGGCGCCGCGATCCGCCTCGACCTGCGGCTGGAGTCGGTCTCCGAGGGCGTGCTCGTCAGCGGGACCGTCACCGGGCCGGTCGAGGGGGAGTGCGGGCGCTGCCTGCGCCCGGTCACCGACACGCTGGTGGTCGACCTCCAGGAGCTGTACGCGTACGCGCACAGCACCACGGACGAGACCACCGACACCGACGAGGTCGGTCGGCTGCAGGGCGACCTGGTCAACCTGGAGCCGGTGCTGCGCGACGCCGTAGTGCTGGCGCTGCCGAACCACCCGCTGTGCCGGCAGGACTGCCCCGGCCTGTGCCCCGACTGCGGGGTGCCAAGGGACGACCTGCCCCCCGACCACAGCCACCAGCAGCTCGACCCCCGCTGGTCGGCGCTGACCCAGCTCACCAGGCCCGCTGAGTGAGCCTGAGCCGAGGAGTACGAGAGCCGTGGCCGTCCCCAAGCGCAGGATGTCGCGCAGCAACACCCGGTCCCGCCGGGCCCAGTGGAAGACCACCGCGGTCGCGACCGTCGCGTGCCCGCAGTGCCGCTCGCCGAAGCTGCCGCACGCGGCGTGCTCGGTCTGCGGCACGTACAACGGGCGCCAGGTCATCGAGGTCTGACCGGTCTGGACCAGGTGACGCGACCCCCGCGGCCGCTGCCGGGCCCGGCGCGGATCGCCGTCGACCTCCTCGGCGGGGAGGACGCACCCGCCGTCGTGGTTGACGGCGCTCTGCGGGCCAGCAGCGTCGACCCTGAGCTACGCCTGCTCCTCGTCGGCCCCCGGGAGGTGGCCGACGAGGTGGTCTCCGCGCTCCCGCCGGCCGCCCGGGACCGGGTCGACCTGCTGCTGGCCGCCCACGCGGTCGGCGCCACCGACGAGCCGGTGCGCGCGGTCCGCCCGGGCACGACCGTGCTGGCCGGAGCCAGCGCGGTCAGCCGCGGTGCGGCCGACGGGCTGGTCTCCGCCGGGCCGAGCGGGGCCACCGTCACCGCTGCGGTGCTCGCCCTCGGGCGCGGCGTGCGCCGCCCGCCGCTCGCCGCGATGCTGCCGGGGCGCGCCGGCCCGGTGGTACTGCTGGACGTGGGAGGCTCGGTTGACCCGGCGCCGCCGGTGCTGCTCGCCAACGCGCTGCTCGGTTCGGCGTACGCCCGGGTCGTGCTCGGCGTGGATGCGCCGCGGATCGGGCTGCTGTCCATCGGAGCCGAGCCGGGCAAGGGCGACCGGTGGCGCCGGGCCGCGTACGGCCGGCTCGGCCTGCACCCCCTGCCGGAGGGCGCGCGCTTCGTGGGCAACGTGGAAGGGTACGACGTGTCGCTCGGTGACCGGGCGGACGTGGTCGTCACCGACGGGTTCACCGGAAACGTCCTGCTCAAAGGCATCGAAGGCGCGTACGCCCTGGCCGGTGGCGAGATGCCGCCGGAGACCGCGCCACGGGCCGCGGCGCTGCTCGGGGTCGGCGGCACGGTGGTGGTGTGCCACAGCGCGGCCGGCGGCCAGGACCTGGCATCGGCCATCATGCTCGCTGCCTTCCTGCACCGGGTCGGCGCCGCGGCCCAGCTCAAGACCGCGGTCGGGCACGTGCGGGCGGTCAGCGCCCAGATCGGCGCGGTCCTGCGCAGTGAGGTGATGTCATGACGGCCCGGCCCGCCCTCACCCATCTGGAGGCCGCGTTCGGCGTGGGTCTCGACCGGGAGCTGATGAACCGGGCGCTGACCCACCGGTCGTACGCGTACGAGAACGGCAACCTGCCCACCAACGAGCGCCTGGAGTTCCTCGGCGACTCAGTGCTCGGCCTGGTCATCACGACCGCGCTGTTCCGCAACCATCCGGACCTGGCCGAAGGGCAGCTGGCCAAGCTGCGGGCGAGCGTGGTGAACATGCGGGCGCTCGCCGACGTGGCCCGCCGGCTGGGCCCGTTCGGCCTCGGCCCGTACCTGCTGCTGGGCAAGGGTGAGGAGGCCACGGGCGGCCGGGACAAGGCGAGCATCCTCGCCGACACGCTCGAGGCGCTGCTCGGCGCGATCTACCTCCAGTACGGCCTGGACACCGCGACCACGGTGATCCACCGGCTCTTCGACGGCCTGATGACCGAGTCGGCCAGCCGCGGCGCCGGTCTGGACTGGAAGACCAGCCTGCAGGAGCTGACCGCCATGCTCGGGCTCGGCGTGCCGGAGTACCGCATCGAGGAGACCGGCCCGGACCACGCGAAGACGTTCACCGCCTGGGCGGTGGTGGCCGGCGAGCACTACGGCGGCGTGGACGGGCGCAGCAAGAAGGAGGCTGAGCAGCGGGCGGCCGAGGCGGCCTGGCGCGACCTCGCCCAGGCCGATGACCAGGACGCCGCCACCGGCGCTGCGGCGCCGCAGGCCTGCGCCGGGAAGGGGTGAGCGGTGCCGGAGCTGCCTGAGGTGGAGACCGTCCGGCGGGGCCTGTCCAGCTGGGTCACCGGGCGCCGGATCGCCACGGTCGACGTGCTGCACCCCCGGGCGGTACGGCGCCACCCCGCGGGCGAGGCGGACTTCGCCGCGGTCCTGGCCGGCCGCACCGTGCTCGACGTGCTGCGCCGGGGTAAGTACCTGTGGCTCCCGCTCGACAGCGGGGACGCCCTGGTCGGGCACCTCGGCATGTCCGGGCAGCTGCTGGTGCAGCCGGAGACCGCGGCGGACGAGACCCACCTGCGGGTGCGGTTCCGCTTCACCGACGAGGGGCCGCAGCTGCGCTTCGTGGACCAGCGGACGTTCGGCGGGCTGGCCGTGTCACCCGGCGGCGCCGCGTTGCCCGGTGAGATTTCTCACATCGCTCTCGACCCGCTCGATCCGTCGTTCGTGGACGAGGCGTTCGTGGCCGCCCTGCGCCGGCGCCGTACCGGGGTCAAGCGGGCGCTGCTGGACCAGACCCTCGTCTCCGGCGTGGGCAACATCTACGCCGACGAGGCGCTGTGGCGGGCCGGGCTGCACGGCACGCGCCCCGCCGACGCGCTCACCCGGCCCGCGGCGCGCCGGCTGCTCGGGCACGTCCGCCAGGTGCTGGTGGAGGCGATCGGGTCGGGCGGCACCAGCTTCGACGCGCTCTACGTCAACGTGAACGGCGAGAGCGGGTACTTCGACCGGTCGCTCAACGTCTACGGGCGTGAGGGCGAGCCGTGCCCCCGGTGCGGGGCGCCGATCCGGCGGGAGCCGTTCATGAACCGCTCGTCGTACTCGTGCCCGCGGTGCCAGGTGCGGCCCCGGGCCACAACCCCAGGCTGACCAGCGCCGGAGCCGGTCGCCTGCGCCTACCGGCTGCCGAACATCTGCGTCCAGTACGCCGTGCCGCCCCTGCTGTACGCCAGGCCCACGCCGACCGCCCGGGCGTCGCAGTCGAGGATGTTGGTCCGGTGCCCGGGGCTGGCCATCCATCCGCGCATCACCTCGGCCGCGGTCCGGTAGCCGTACGCGACGTTCTCGCTCATCGCGTAGGCGTACCCGGCCCGCCGGGCCCGGTCCCAGGGGCTGCTGCCGTCGCTGCCGGTGTGGCTCATCCGCTCGTGGGCCGCCATGTCCGCGCTGTGCGCCCCGGCGGCGGCCCGGAGCCGGTCGTCGATGCGGACCGGGCCGCAGCCGCGGGCCTGCCGTTCCCGGTTGACGACCACGACGACCTCGTCCTCGACCACCTCGACCCGGCTGCGGCTACGGGTCGCCGCGGGTGCCCCAGCGCCGCCCGCGGCCGGGACCCCGGTCGGGACATTGTTCGGCGTGGCGGTCGGGGTGGCGGTGGCCGGGGTAGAGGTGGCCGGCGCCGGCGCCCCAGGAGGCTGGGCCACTCGAGCCGGGCTGGAGGCGGACGGGCCGGCGTACCCGTCGGGTGAGCCGGCCGCACCGCGGCCGGGCGCCTCGCCGCCGCCGTCGAGCAGGGTCGTGCCGCGTACCGCCGCGCCCGCGCCACCGACGGCCAAGGCCGCCACGAGCAGCCCAAGTGCCGCGTACGCCCGGACGGGTGCGGTGCTTCGGCGCCGGCTGGCCGCACCTGGCTCCATCGCCCCTCCCGTTGTCGGGTCGCGGGAACTACCGCCGAGCGACGCTACGCTATAGGTTGAAACCGGACAACCCGTACGTGAGTTGAGCGAAGTCGGCTCAGGTCGTCCTCGTCCGCAACTTGACTATGGACACGCGGCGACGGAGTATGGATATGTCGCCAGTCGCGCCCGACCAAGCATCTGTGCCTTATGTGCTGGATCCTGGTTGTCGCGATCCACTGGGCGCGCGTTGGCCGGCTCTCCGGCGACGCATCACGAGGAGACGATATGGCGAAGGCCCTCTACGGCCACGTCGGGAGCGCGCCAGACCGGCGCCTCCTCGACGAGGTGACAAAACTACGTGCCAAGGTGCAGGCACTGGAGTTCGAGGTCACCCGGTTGCGTGCCGAGAATGATCGGCTCGCAGCGGCGGCGGCAGATACGGAGCAGCTGCTCCGTATCGCCGAACCGGCTCTGACCTGACGTCCTGGGCGCCGGTGCCCCTGGTGCCGGCGCCACAGCCCCGACCTCGTCGGCCTCGCCCCCGTCCACGTAGTAGCGATCCCGTCACTCCGTACCGATCGCGCGCCGACACGCCGAGGTCGGCGCGTACGTTTTTTCTCCCGGGTCCGTTGGGTACCGGGCGGTTGGCGCCCGCCGATGGCAGCTCCTCACCTCGCGTCTCCGCGGGCTGGACGTGACGTCCCGCGGGTCCGGCACGTGGCGTTCCACGAGCGGCGGCGGGTGCCGGGGTAGCCTGCGCAGGAGCAGCGCCGCCGTAAGACCCGCCATGACCAACGAGGACCGAGTGACGACCGGAGGAGCGTGCATCTCAAGACGCTGACGGTGAAGGGGTTCAAGTCCTTCGCCTCCGCCACGACGTTGAAGTTCGAGCCGGGGATCACCTGCGTGGTGGGGCCCAACGGCTCGGGCAAGTCGAACGTGGTCGACGCGATCGCGTGGGTGCTCGGTGAGCAGGGAGCCAAGGCCCTTCGCGGCGGCAAGATGGAGGACGTGATCTTCGCCGGCACGACGGGCCGGCCGCCGCTGGGCCGGGCCGAGGTCACCCTCACCGTCGACAACACCGACGGCGCCCTGCCGATCGAGTACACCGAGGTCTCGATCACCCGCCGGATGTTCCGCTCCGGCGAGAGCGACTACGAGATCAACGGCAGCACCTGCCGCCTGCTCGACATCCAGGAGCTGCTCAGCGACTCCGGCATCGGCCGGGAGATGCACGTGATCGTCGGGCAGGGGCAGCTCGACGCGGTGCTGCACGCCAAGCCGGAGGACCGGCGCGCCTTCATCGAGGAGGCCGCGGGCGTGCTCAAGCACCGCAAGCGCAAGGAGAAGGCGCTGCGCAAGCTCGACGCCATGCAGACCAACCTCAACCGGCTCACCGACCTCACCGCCGAGCTGCGCCGCCAGCTCAAGCCGCTGGGCAGGCAGGCCGAGGTGGCCCGGCGCGCCGCGGGCATCCAGGCCGACCTGCGCGACGCCCGGCTGCGGCTGCTCGCCGACGACCTGGCCACCCTGCGCGCCACGCTCGACAAGGAGATCGCCGACGAGACGGCGCTGCGGCTGCGGCGCGAGCAGGTCGAGCGGGAGTACGGCAGCGTGCAGGCCCGGCTGGCCGAGCTGGAGGCGGCGCTCGCCGAGGACGCGCCGATGCTCACGGCCGCCCAGGACACGTGGTACAAGCTCTCCGCCCTACAGGAGCGGTTCCGCTCCACCGCCCAGCTCGCCGCCGAGCGGCTGCGCCACCTGACCACTCCGGCCGAGGACGAGCGGCCGGGGCGCGACCCCGATGCGCTCGCCGCCGAGGCGGAGAAGGTCCGCGGGCAGGAGGCGGCGCTGCGCTCCGCGCTCCAGGCCGACCAGGCGCGGCTGGCCGAGGCGGTCAGCGGGCGCCAGCGGCTGGAGCGCGACTTCGCCGAAGCCGAGAAGGCCCTGGTAGCGGCGGTAAAGGCGGTCGCCGACCGGCGGGAGGGGCTGGCCACGCTGGCCGGCGAGGTCAACGCCCTGCGTACCCGGTCCACCGCCGCGGCCGACGAGATCGCCCGCCTGGCTGAGGCGCTGGCTGAGGCCCGGGCCCGGGCGGAGACCGCGCAGGAGGCGTACGAGGCGGCGGCCGAGGGCGCGGACGCCCAGGACCGGGACACGGCCGACCTGGACATCCGGCACCGCGAGGCGACCGCCCGGCACGACGCGGCCGCCACCACCCTCAAGCACCTGTCCGACGCCGAGCGGGCCGCGGAGAAGGACGCCACCGGGTGGCGGGCACGCGAGGAGGCCCTGGCGATGGGGCTGCGCCGCAAGGACGGCGCCGGTGCCCTGCTCGCCAACGCCGACCGGGTGCCCGGCCTGGTCGGCAGCGTCGCCGCCCTGCTCACCGTGGCACCCGGCCACGAGGCCGCGCTGGCCGCCGCGCTCGGTGGCCTGGCCGACGCCGTTGCCGTCGCCGACGTGGACGGCGCCGTGGCAGCCGTCGAGCTGCTGAAGTGGGAGGACGCCGGCCGCGCCACGCTGCTGGTGGGCTCCGCCGCGACCGCGCAGGACCCCGCCCCGCCCCGCCCGGCCCTGCCGGACGGCGCCCGGTGGGCGGTCGACCTGGTCCGCGCCCCGGACCAGCTGCGCCCGGCCCTGGAGCGGGCGCTGCGCGACGTGGTGTTCGTAACCGACCTTGCGACGGCCCGGCGCATCGTGGGCTACGCCCCGACGCTGCGTGCGGTCACCCCCGAGGGCGACGTCATCGGCGCGTACGCGGCCGCGGGCGGCTCGGCCAAGCAGCAGAGCTACCTGGAGGTGCAGTCCGCGGTCGAGGAGGCCCGCCAGCGCCGCGGCGAGGCCGAGGCCAAGCTGGCCGGCCTGCGGGAGCAGATCGAGCAGGCCCGCGAGCAGGTGGGCGACCTCAAGGAGCTGGTCGCCGAGGCCGCCAACGCCAAGCGCGCGGCCGAGGGCGAGCGCAACGCCGCCGCCCGCCGGCTGGCCGAGCTGGGCGCGGCGGCGAAGTCCGCGATGGCCGAGGCCGACCGGCTCGCCGAGGCGCGGGACCGGGCCGAGACCGCCCGGGAGGAGGGCCTGGCCGGGCTGGCGGGGCTGGAGGAGCGGCTCCGGCTGGCCGAGGCCACACCGGTCGACGAGGACCCGTCCACTGCCGAGCGGGACCGCTTGGCCGTGGCCGTGTCCCAGGCCCGGCAGAACGAGATGGAGGTGCGGCTGGCCGTACGCACCTCGGAGGAGCGGGTCTCGGCCCTGGCCGGGCGGGCGGACTCGCTGGCCCGGCAGGCCGCGGCCGAGCGGGCCGCCCGGGAGCGCGCCGCCGGGCGGCGGGCCGCCCGGGAGCGTGGCGCGGGCATCGCGCACGCCGTCGAGCTGGGCGCCCAGGCAGCGCTGGAGCGGATCGCGGTGTCGCTGGCGACGGCCGCCGCCACCCGCGACGCCGTGGCGCGGTCCCGCTCCGCGCGCGAGGCGGAGCTGTCCGAGGTACGGGTGTCCGCCAAGCGGCTCGGCGCCGACCTGGAGCGGCTCACCAGCGAGGTGCACCGGGACGAGGTGGCCCGCGCCGAGCAGCGGCTGCGCATCGAGCAGCTTGAGGCGAAGGCGGCCGAGGACTTCAGCCTGGACGTGGAGACGCTGCTCGGCGAGTACGGCCCGGCGCAGCCGGTCCCGCCCACCCAGGCAGAGCTGGCCGCGGCCGAGACGGCCGGCCGGCCGGCGCCCGAGCCGGTGCCGTTCGAGCGGGCTGTGCAGGAGAAGCGGGCCGCCAAGGCCGAGCGGGAGCTGACCCTGCTCGGCAAGGTCAACCCGCTGGCCCTGGAGGAGTTCGCCGCGCTGGAGGAGCGGTTCAAGTTCCTCTCCGACCAGCTGGAGGACCTCAAGGCCACCCGCCGGGACCTGCTCACCGTGGTCAAGGAGGTGGACGAGCGCATCCTCGACGTGTTCTCCAGCGCGTACGCCGACACCGCCCGGGAGTTCGAGGAGGTGTTCCGGGTGCTCTTCCCGGGCGGGGAGGGGCGGCTGGTGCTCACCGACCCGGAGGACCTGCTGACCACGGGGGTGGAGGTCGAGGCGCGCCCGCCGGGTAAGAAGATCAAGCGGCTGTCGCTGCTGTCTGGCGGGGAGCGGTCACTGACCGCGGTGGCGCTGCTGTGCGCGATCTTCCGGGCGCGGCCCAGCCCGTTCTACATCCTGGACGAGGTGGAGGCGGCGCTCGACGACGTCAACCTCGGCCGGCTGCTGACCTTGCTGGGGCAGCTGCGGGAGCGCAGCCAGCTGATCGTCATCACGCACCAGAAGCGGACGATGGAGATCGCTGACGCGCTGTACGGGGTGACGATGCGCAGCGGCATCACCGAGGTGATCAGCCAGCGGCTGTCCGCCGAGGACCGCGAGCCGGTCGCCGCATAGGACCCGGGCAGCCTACGTGTGTCGTAAGGGGAACGCCCGTACGATTGAGTCATGATGGTCCCGGATGATGGTACGACGCCTCCAAGCCCTGTGCCCGCCGCCACAGAACAGGAGCGGGCTGAGGCTCGCGACCGGATGCGCCGCAAGCTCGCGGAGGCCCGAGAACGCCACGACGACGCCTACTGGAACCGCCTACGTGACCAGTTCGGCCTGCCGGCGCGTACCGCGTGAACATCCGTTCGGTTCACCTTGTTCTTGACACGTCCGCCATCGTCGCGTATGCCAAGACCATCGATGTCGGCGAAACGATCGAGGAAGTGCGTGGCAACCACGGCGAGTTCGCGCTACCTGTTGCGTGCCTAGCCGAGGCGGCTCACCTCATGCCTACTGACGTGCTGGACCTGCTTGTTGGCAACAAGTCTGCAATCTTGGTCGGCTTAGCTTCCGACGAATGGCGCGCCTTGGCCGCCATGCGGACTCTGCTTGGCCGGCTGGACGTCGCTGCGGCGTTCGCTGCAGCTGAGGCCCACGCCTGCGACATCCTCACCGCCGAACCAGACCTGTACAAGCCACTTGGCGACGACCCGCCGATCATCTCCATTGCCTGACCGTGCTCTGCACAGGCGGGATGAGGTGGCCGAGGCTCCTCCGAGCCGCTACGTAGCATGCGCGGCCATTCCGGAGGACCAAGCGCAGCTGGAGGAAACAGTCGAGCTGCTCCGCAATCCGCAGGCGTTAGCCGACATCCGCGAGGCCGACGAGGCATACAGTCGTGGCGATGTCGTTCGGGGGGCGGACGCGGTACGCAGCTTACGGAGCTGAGCGACCGCTACCCGGTCGCGTCGTACCTGCCAGACGGATATCATCAAGATCCTGCCGTAAGTTGTGACCGGTCGCGGCTGCTGCGACTCAGTTCCCCGAGTCGCAGAGCCGCTCGTTCCACGCCTCCAGGTGGTGCACGCCCGGTGCCATCAGCCACGGCAGCGACGTACTGACAACCAGGTGGTCCACGCCACCCAGGACGGTCAGAGCCGGGCAGCTGGTCGAGGAACCACTGCCACTCGCCGGCCGGCAGCACCGCGCGGTGCGCCGGGTCGAGCACCCGGCTCGCCCGCGTGTCCAGGACCACCAGCCTGGTACGCCCGATGTCAAGGGCGAAGCTCCACCGGTACTCGGCCGCCCGCCAGAGCAGCGGGTCGTGCCCCACGTCCGGCTCCACCTCCACCCGGGAGGCGAAGTCGTGCAGCAGCCCGGTGGCGTCCCCGGCGGACGCGACCTTGGCGTAGACCGGGTCCGCCGCCAGCTCGTCCGGGTCGAGGTTGCCCAGGTGCTGGTAGACCCAGTAGGACGCGAGCCCGCCCGCGATCCGCTCGCGCCACCAGGGCTGGCGGCGCATCTCCGCCCGCCACGAGGCCGACGTGTTCCAGTCGTCGATGATCTCGTGGTCGTCGAAGATCATGACGCTGGGCACGGTGGACAGCAGCCACCGGATCTCCGGGTCGGTCCAGGACTCCAGGTAGAGCTGGGTGTACTCCTCGAAGGAGACCACCTGCGTGGACGGCACCTGCCGGGGCCGGCGCCGTCGGCGCAGCCACCGGCGCACCCGGGGCGACGTCTCGTCGGCGTAGACCTGGTCCCCGAGCAGCAGCAGGCTGTCCGGCCAGTCGCGCAGCGGGTCGGCCGACCGGGCCAGCCGCATGGCGTACTCGTCCAGGGCGTCCGGCGGTAGCTGCGCTTCGAGGCGCGGCTGGTGGCCTCGCGGCAGGAGCCGAAGACCAGCCGTACCGGCGCCTCAGGCGGCCGGGTCCGGATCACGCTCGGCGGGTACGGCGAGCCAGCCGGCGGCCACACCGCCCGCCCGTCAAGGAGCACCTGGTACGGCGTTACCGAGGCCGGCGGTAGCCCGTCGACCACGACCAACGCGTAGTGGTGGCCGAACGCGGTGAAGGTGCGGGCCGCTCCGCCCGGGGCGTCGGCCGCCTCGCCCGCGGCACCGGTCCGGATCTCCACTGTGGCTGGCTCGCTGGTCTCCACCCAGATGGTCGCGCGGTCCCCAGAGACTCGGCGCAGCAGCGGGCCGACCAGCAGCCGCACGGCGGTCCTCCTCTCACAGACATGCCTCGCGGCAGGCCCCTCAGGGGCGGGCCCCCGGGCAGGCCGCTCATGGGCAGGGCGCGGGGCAGGGCGCGCGCCGGTGGCGGCCAGCGCGGCATCTGCCAGGATCTGGACATGGATTACCTCGTCCTCGCGATCGTTATTCTCGCCGTCGCGCTGCTGGGCGGGCTCGCGCTGGTAGTACCCCGGCTGCGCCGCCCACCCGTACCGCCGGCCGGGCCGGGCGCGCGCGCGGACACCCGTACCCAGGATGTCCTGGCGCCGCCCCGACCGGGGGCGCAGGCGCCCCCCGAGGTCGCGCCTGCGCCGCCGGTTATCCCAGGGCCGGTCGTTCCCGAGCTGGTCATCCCTGAGCTGGAGCGGCCGGAGCCGACCGCGGGGCGGCTGACGCGGCTGCGGGCCCGGCTGGCCAGGTCCCAGAGCACCCTCGGCAAGGGCCTGCTCACCCTGCTCGCCCGCGACCGGCTGGACGACGACGCCTGGGAGGAGGTGGAGGACAGCCTGATCACCGCGGACGTCGGGGTGGACGCGACCCGCGAGATCGTGCAGCGGCTGCGCGAGCGGACCCGGGTGCTCGGCACCCGCACCCCGGACGAGCTGCGGGCGCTGCTCACCGAGGAGCTGGTCGGTGCCCTGGAGCCGGAGCTGGACCGCAGCCTGAAGGCGACCCCGACCGACGGCAAGCCGGCCGTGCTGCTCGTGGTCGGGGTCAACGGGTCGGGCAAGACCACCACTTGTGGCAAGATCGCCCGGGTGCTGGTTGCAGACGGGCACAGCGTGGTGCTCGGCGCCGCGGACACGTTCCGGGCCGCCGCCGCCGACCAGCTCGCCACCTGGGCGGGGCGGGTCGGCGCCGAGGTCGTGCGGGGCAAGGAGGGCGGCGACCCGGCCGCCGTCGCGTTCGACGCGGTACGGCGGGGAGTGGAGTCGGGCGTCGACACGGTCCTGATCGACACGGCCGGCCGGCTGCAGAACAAGGTCGGGCTGATGGACGAGCTGAGCAAGGTCAAGCGGGTGGTGGAGCGGCAGGGTCCGGTGGCTGAGACGCTGCTGGTGCTCGACGCCACCACCGGGCAGAACGGGCTGGAACAGGCCCGCGTCTTCACCGAGGTGGTGGACGTCACCGGGGTGGTGCTGACCAAGCTGGACGGCACCGCAAAGGGCGGCATCGTCATCGCCGTCCAGCGCCGGCTCGGGATCCCGGTCAAGCTCGTCGGGCTCGGCGAGGGCCCGGACGACCTGGCTCCGTTCGAGGCACGAGCCTTTGTTGACGCGCTGCTTGGCTGAGACCGGTTAGCCTCGGGGGCTTGAGACCCTGCGCCCGAGACAGACCTCCGCCCTCAAGACGAGACCTCTGCCCTCAAGACAGATCCCTGCCCCTGAGACCGGTGACCTGAGAACCGTGACCGCTGACCTGAGACGTGACCCGAGACCACCACCCGGAAGGCCCCGCGTGACCCAGCAGGAGATCCCCCTCCACGGGGGGAACGTCAGCACGGTGGTGCGGGTGGGCGACACGGTGCGCCGCAACGCCGGGCCATGGACGCCCGCGGTGCACGCGCTGCTGCGCCATCTGGAGTACGTCGGCTTCACCGGCGCCCCGCGGGCGCTCGGCATCGACGAGCGCGGCCGGGAGGTCCTGTCCTACCTACAGGGGGAGTGCGGGGAGTACCCGCTGGCCCCGCACTGGACCACCGACGAGGCGCTGGTGACCGTCGCCACCATGCTGCGGATGTTCCACGACGCGCAGTTCGGCTTCCAGCCGGCACCCGGGGCGGTATGGCGCTCGTTCGGGCCGCCACCGCCCGACGCCGAGGTGGTGTGCCACCACGACGCCGCACCGCACAACGTGATCTGGCGGCCGGACGGCACGCTCGCGCTCATCGACTTCGACCTCGCCTCGCCGGGCGCGCGCATCTACGACGTGGCGTACGCCGCCTGGACGTGGGTGCCGCTCTTCTCCGACCGCGACTCCTACACGCTGGGCTGGAAGCGCCCGCACCGCCCGCGCCGGCTGCGGCTGTTCGCCGACGCGTACGGGCTGATCCCGCGGGACCGGCACCGGCTGGTGCGCACCGTACGCAAGCGCATCGTGGACCACATCGAGGGCATCCGGCGGATGGCCGCAGCCGGCGACCCCGCCTTCGTCCGTATCGTCCACAAGGGACACCTGCGCCGGCCAATGCGGGACCTGCGGCTGATCGACCACGAGCGGCACGTCCTGGAGTACGCGCTGCGCTGAGCGCGCGCGGGTGGGCTAGGCCGAGCCGCCCTCGACCGGGTCCAGCCGGAAGAGCCGCAGGTGCCGGCCTGCCGCCCGCCGCTCGTACGTGGCATAGGCCGGCCAGCGCTCCAGCATCAGCTGGCGCAGGCGCTCGCGCTCGGCGCCCTCGACCAGCGTGGCGCGCACCGGCACCCGACGGCCCTTGACCAGGACCTCAGCCTGCGGGTTGGCGAGCAGGTTGCCGGACCAGGCCGGCTGGTGTGCCTGCCCGTAGTTGGAGCCCAGGACGATGAACGCGTCGCCGTCCTCGGCGTAGAGCAGGGGACTGGTGCGCGGCTGTCCAGACCTGCGCCCGGTCGTGGTGAGCAGCAGGCACGGAGCCAGGTTGAGCGCGATCAGCCGCCCTCCGGTGAGCCGGCCGACGAACCGGTCCAGCGGCGTCATGACCACTCCCAGCCGGGCGAACAGCCGCGAATGACCGAACCGCTGGACCCGGGAACTCTCAGACATCCGTCCATTGTGGGCCTGCAGCCATCAGGCCGGAGGCCCGACCCCGCCAGGCTGGCCGACCCACCAGGCCAGGAACCCAACCCCACCAGGCCAGGAACCCGGCCCTACCAGCCAGGAACCCAACCCCACCGGGCCAGGAACCCGGCCCTACCAGCCAGGAGCCCGACCTACCAGGTCAGGGCGTACCGGGCAGGGCAACGGTCGCCGGTGAGACCCCCGCCACCCGGCGCCACCGGGTGGCGCGTACCGCGCAGTCGACCAACGCGTCCAGCGCCAGCCGGCGGGTCGGCCCGGTCGTCGCGACCAGCGCTCGGCGCCAGACCGCCGCCGCCCGCTCCTCGAGGTGTACGCCGAGCCGCGCCGCCGCGACCGGGCCGGTGACCGGGAACGGCAGTGCGTACGCGGGCTCGGCCGGCGGCGCGGAAGCCCCGTCGGCGGTCAGCCGGACCAGGAGCGCATCGCGCCGGGTCCGGTGCGCCGCCTCCGCCTGCCGGGCCGCCTCCTGGGTCGCTCCGGTCAGCTGGGCGCCGGCGACGCCGTACCCGTAGATGGCGGCGTGCTCCGCGGCGAGCGCGGCGACCAGCTCGCCGGTCACCGGTGGGCTCCGCGTGCGCGAGCCGGCAGCACGACCGGTACGGGCGCCCGTACGGTCATCGCAGCACCTCTGCGTGGGTGGCCCGGCACGCCGCGATCGTGCCCAGCAGCCCTGCCCGCCGGGCCGGCGCGGCCAGGCACGCCTCGGCGGCGGCGCGCTGGGCCGCCAGCTCGGCGCCGCGCAGCTCGGCGACGGCCCCTGGCACGGTGGCCGGGTCAGCAGCTGCCGGGTTAGCAGTTGTCGGGTTGGCGGTGGCCGGGGCGGCGGTGGCCGGGTTAGGCGGCGCTGAGCCGGCGGTGGCCGGGTTAGCCGCGGCTCCGGTCACCGGCGGTGGACGGCCGATCAGCGCCGCCAGCTCGGACACGTGGACCAGGTGCGCGTCGCGCAGCGGCGCGAGCCGCCCGGCCAGCTGCGGCAGGCGCGCGATCACCGCCTCGTACCGCGTGACGAGCGCCACTGCCCCGGCGAGCAGCGGCTCCAGCGGGTCCGGGCTGGGCGTGGGGGTCGGGTCGGGTCGCAGCAGGCCGCAGCCGGACACGCCGGCGAGCGCTGTCACCGCCGCGCCGGCACCGGCGGCCAGCAGCCGGCGCCGGCCCGCGCCCGCGGCGCTCTGGTCGTGGTCCCTGGTCTGCATCGCCGACCAGTGAACACCATGGTTGGCCGCGGTGGCGTGCGGCAAGCCAGAGGACGGCCGGGAACGGCGAGGAACGGCGGCCCGGTCGGCTCGGCCGGTCGGCCGGGTCCGGCTCGGTCGAACCGGTGGGGTCGGGTAGGGGCCGGACCTTGACCAGCACGGCGCCCGGCAGTGGCTGGTCAGTGGGGGTTAGGCTCTGCCCAGCCGCCGTAGCGAGGCCCCGGCGGTGCATCAGCATGGCGGCGGTCGGGCGGCCCTACTCTGGGAGGTGCGCAGCGGTGGTGCAGCGCAACCGGGCCGGCCACGGCCAGCCGACGCCGGCGGGGGAGGCGTCCCGGGACGGTCGCCCACCCGCTACCCGTTCTGGTGGCCGCCGTGCCGCTGGTGCGGTGCGGCGGAACACTTCGTCCGGTGCCGCGGCAACCGGCGGCGCCCTGGCGACTGGCGGCGCTGCGGCGACTGGCGGGACCGGGCGGGTCCGAGCCCGGCTACGGGAGGTGGTGGAGCCGGTGCTCACCGCCGCCGGCTGCGACCTGGAGGAGCTGAGCGTCTCCCGGGCCGGGCGCCGGCTCGTGGTGCGCGTGGTGGTGGACGGTGACGAGATGCACTCGGGCGTGATCGGCGAGCTGTCCCGGGCGGTCTCCACCGCCATCGACGCCGCGGAGGCCGCCACTGGCGAGATCATCAGCGGGGAGTACGTGCTGGAGGTCAGCTCGCCCGGGGTGGACCGCCCGCTGACCCAGCCGAGGCACTGGCGGCGCAACATCGGCCGCCTGGTCGCGGTCCGGGCCGGCGAGCAGCGGCTGACCGGCCGGGTGACCGCGGCGGACGACGACGGAGTGACCATGCAGGTGTCGGGCCGGCCGACCACCATCCGCTACGCCGACCTGGGGCCGGGCCGGGTGCAGCTGGAGCTGTCCCGGGCGGAGGAGGTCGGCGAGTCCGAGCTGGCCGAGTTCCTCGACGACCCGGCCGACAACGACCCGGCCGACGACCACCCAGCCGACCCGGACGAGGCGGGCATCGACGAGGAACTGGAGGACGAGGCGTGAACATCGACCTCGCGGCGCTGCGCGCGCTGGAGCGCGAACGGGAGATCCCGTTCGACACCATCCTCGCCGCCATTGAGACCGCACTGCTGACCGCGTACCGGCACACCGAAGGGGCGCAGCCGCACGCGCGGGTGGAGATCGACCGCAGGACCGGGGCCGCGACCGTCTTCGCCCAGGAGGTGGACGGTGACGGCGGGGTGGTCCGGGAGTGGGACGACACCCCGCACGACTTCGGCCGCATCGCCGCGATGACCGCCAAGCAGGTCATCCTGCAGCGGCTGCGGGAGGCCACCGACGAGGTCCACTTCGGCGAGTACGCCGGCCGCGACGGTGACCTGGTCACCGGCGTGGTGCAGGCGCACGACGCCCGGTCGGAGAAGGGCATCGTAACGGTGGACCTGGGCAAGCTCGAGGCCGTGCTGCCGGCCGCCGAGCAGGTGCCCGGCGAGCTGTACGAGCACGGCCAGCGCATCAAGTGCGTGGTGGTGCACGTGTCCAAGGGCTTCCGCGGGCCGCAGATCACCCTGTCCCGGTCCCACCCGGCCCTGGTGAAGAAGCTGTTCGCGCTCGAGGTGCCGGAGATCGCCGACGGCACGGTCGAGATCGCGGCGATCGCCCGGGAGGCCGGCCACCGTACGAAGATCGCGGTCCGCTCGACGGTGCCCGGCGTGAACGCCAAAGGCGCCTGCATCGGCCCGATGGGCGCGCGGGTCCGCGCGGTAATGAACGAGCTGCACGGCGAGAAGATCGACATCATCGACTGGTCCGACGACTCGGCCTCGTTCGTGGGTAACGCGCTCTCACCCGCCAAGGCGCTGCGGGTCGAGGTGGTGGACCTGACCAGCCGCGCCGCCCGTGTGATCGTCCCCGACTACCAGCTCTCCCTCGCGATCGGCCGGGAGGGGCAGAACGCCCGCCTCGCCGCGCGGCTGACCGGCTGGCGGATCGACATCCGGCCGGACACCGCTGCGGACGAGACGCCGGCCAGGCCGGGCGGGAGCGGCCCAGGCCGGGAGTAGCCCCCGGTATGCGCGCAACCGTGCTTGATCGGTAGGGTGGGGAATAGTCGGAGAACCCGGGCGCACAGGGTAGACTCTGGCAGTGGTACGTCGCGCGTCGCCGACACGCACCTGTGTCGGTTGTCGGGGGCGCGCGCCAGCCTCCGAGTTGTTGCGAGTGGTCGCGGTTGAGCACGGCGTCGTCGTGCCTGACCCGGCCCGCAGACGACCGGGCCGGGGGGCGAGCTTGCATCCCGATCCGGCGTGCCTCGCGCTGGCGGAGCGCCGCCGCGCCTTCGGGCGCGCGCTGCGTCTCACCGGTGTCGTTGACACCGGTCCGCTCGCCGAGCATCTGGCCCGGCAGCACTCGGAACCGCCGCTGGTGGGGCGCGAAGCCCCACCCGGACAGCAAGGTAGGACGACCGACATGAGCACACGATGAAGTTCCTGAGATGACCAGGCTTCAAGTGCACGAGTGAGGTCGCTGCGGGACATCCTGCTGCGGCCTCGGAGTGAGGAGTGCAGTGGCAGGCAAGGCCCGCGTACACGAGCTGGCGAAGGAGCTCGGGGTCGAGAGCAAGATCGTACTCGCCAAGCTCAAGGAGATGGGCGAGTTCGTCAAGTCCGCGTCGAGTACGGTCGAGGCTCCCGTCGCGCGACGGCTGCGGGAGGTGTTCGTTGCCGCGCCTGCGGCGTCGGCGCCCCCACCCCCGGCCGCTCCGGTCGCGACCGCCGGCGAGGTGCGGGTGGCGCCCGCTAAGCCGGCCCCGCCCAAGCGGCCGGCGAGGGTGGTTCCTACGCCGCCGCCGGCCCCGACCATCAAGCCGGCGAGCGCGCACGACATCGAGGTGGCGGCCGCCGAGGCGCGCGCCGCCGCGCTCAAGGCGGAGCAGGAGGCCACGGTCAAGGCCGCACAGCAGGCCAGGCAGCGCCGCCAGCCCCCCGCGGAGGGCGGCGGCGTCACCGTCCCCCGGCCGGGTCCGAGCATGATGCCGCCGCGTCCCGGCACACCCGCCGCGGCGGCGGCCAGCGCGTCGGCGCCGCCCCGTCCAGCCCCGCCCAGCGCACCCGGCGGGCGGCCTGGCCCGCGCAGTGGTGGCAACAACCCGTTCGGCATCACGCCGTCCGGCCAGCGTTCCGGCGGCCCTGGCATCCCTAGGCCCAACCCGGCCTCGATGCCGCCCCGGCCCAGCCCGGCCTCGATGCCACCGCGGCCCAACCCGTCCCAGATGCCTACCCAGCGTCCTGGCCGCCCCGGCGGTGGCCCGGGCGGCCCCGGCCGTCCCGGCGGTCCGGGCGGTGGCGCCGGCCGTCCCGGTGGTGGCTTCCGGCCCGGTGGCGGGCCCGGCGCCGGCCGTCCTGGTGGCGGCGGTGGCGGTGGCGGCGGTGGCTTCCGTCCGGGCGGGGGCCCGGGCGGTGGCGGTGGCGGCGGCTACCGTCCCGGCGGTGGGCCGGGCGGCGGTGGCCCAGGTGGTGGCGGCGGTGCGGGCCGTCCCGGCGGTGGCGGCCGTGGCCGCGGTGGCGGCGCGGGTGGCGCCTTCGGCCGTGGCGGCGGCAAGCCGGCCAAGGGCCGCAAGTCCAAGAAGCAGCGCAGGCAGGAGTTTGACAACCTGTCGGCCCCGACCATGAGCTCGGGCGCGCCCCGGGGCAACGGCCAGGTGGTCCGGCTGCCGCGCGGTGCCTCGCTGTCGGACTTCGCCGACCGGATCAACGCCAACCCAGGCTCGCTGGTCCAGGAGATGTTCAACCTGGGCGAGATGGTCACCGCGACCCAGTCGTGCACCGACGACACGCTGCTGCTGCTCGGTGAGCACCTCGGCTTCGAGGTGCAGATCGTCAGCCCCGAGGACGAGGACCGCGAGCTGCTCGCCCGGTTCGACATCGACCTCGACGCGGACATCGACGAGGAGCGGCTGGTCAGCCGCCCGCCGGTGGTGACCGTCATGGGCCACGTCGACCACGGCAAGACCAAGCTGCTGGACGCGATCCGCAAGTCCAACGTGGTCGAGGGCGAGGCCGGCGGCATCACCCAGCACATCGGCGCGTACCAGGTGCACGTCGAGCACGACGGCAGCGACCGGGCGATCACCTTCATCGACACCCCGGGCCACGAGGCGTTCACCGCGATGCGGGCCCGTGGCGCGCAGGTGACCGACATCGTGGTGCTCGTGGTCGCCGCCGATGACGGCGTGATGCCGCAGACCATCGAGGCGCTCAACCACGCCAAGGCCGCCGACGTGCCGATCGTGGTGGCGGTCAACAAGATCGACAAGCCGGAGGCCAACCCGGGCAAGGTGCGCCAGCAGCTGACCGAGTACGGCCTGGTCGCCGAGGAGTACGGCGGCGACACGATGTTCGTGGACGTGGCCGCCAAGCCCGGCATCGGCATCGACGCGCTGCTCGAGGCGATCCTGCTCACCGCGGACGCGGCGCTGGACCTGCGGGCACCGGCCGACGGGCTGGCCCAGGGCATCGCGATCGAGGCGCACCTGGACAAGGGGCGCGGTCCGGTCGCCACGGTCCTGGTGCAGAAGGGCACGCTGCGGGTCGGCGAGGCGATCGTGGCCGGCGACGCGTACGGGCGGGTGCGGGCGATGCTCGACGAGAACGGGCACCCCGTGCCGTTCGCGGGTCCCGCCCGTCCGGTCCTGGTGCTCGGCCTGACCGCGGTGCCGGGAGCCGGCGACACGTTCCTGGTGGCGGACGAGGACCGCATCGCTCGGCAGATCGCCGAGCAGCGCCAGGCCCGCCGGCGGGCGGCGGCGTTCGCCAACCGCCGTGGCCGGGTGACCCTGGAGTCGCTGTTCGAGCAGATGAAGGAGGGGGCGAAGAGCTCCCTGGTCCTCATCCTCAAGGGCGACGTGTCCGGTTCGGTGGAGGCTCTGGAGGACGCCCTCGTCAAGATCGAGGTGTCCGACGAGGTCCAACTGAAGATCATCCACCGCGGTGTCGGTGCGATCACCCAGGACGACGTCAACCTGGCCAGCGCCTCGGACGCGATCATCATCGGGTTCAACGTGCGGGCCAACGACAAGGTGCGCGAGCTGGCCGACCGCGAGGGCGTGGAGGTGCGCTACTACACGGTCATCTACCAGGCCATCGAGGAGATCGAGTCGGCGCTCAAGGGCCTGCTCAAGCCGGAGTTCGAGGAGGCCGACCTCGGGTCGGCGGAGATCCGCGAGGTGTTCCGCTCGTCCAAGGTCGGCACGATCGCGGGCTGCATCGTGCGGTCCGGGCTGATCCGGCGCAACGCAAAGGCCAGGCTGATGCGCGACGGTGCGGTGGTCGCGGAGAACCTGACCATCGCGTCGCTGAAGCGGTTCAAGGACGACACCACCGAGGTCCGCGACGGCTTCGAGTGTGGTCTGACCCTGGGCAGCTACAACGACCTGAAGGTCGGCGACGTCATCGAGACGTACGAGATGCGGGAGAAGCCGCGCGCATGACCGCGGCGAGCACGGCGGAGGGGCTCCCGGTCGGGGGCCCCTCCCGCCGTTACGCGCTGCTGGTCGCCCCGTCCAGCAACCGGGTGTACGGCCAGGCGGCCCCCCGGCTGGCCCACGCGGAGCTGGCCGTGTTCGCCGAGACCGTACTCGCGGCCGAGGTGGGCGGCATCGGCCCGCGGCTGCGCGGCGGCGTGCCGTACCTGGACTTCGTCACGGCCACGCCGCTGTCTGCTGTGGACGTTGCGTACCTGTCCAACCTCTCCTGCGCGTACGCGCTCTTCGAGGTCGTCCAGGCCGGGGAGCTGCTGCGGCCGGTCGAGCTGACCCCGCTCGCCCACCACGACGAGGACCTGGTCACCATCCCGAAGTACGCCGGCAAGACCAACGAGCAGTTCACCCGGCTGCTGCTCAACGTGACCGTGCTCGCCAGCACGAAGGCGCCGGCGATGCTGGCCGGCGGGCTGACCGTGCTCGACCCGCTGTGCGGCCGGGGCACCACGCTCAACCACGCGCTGCGCTACGGCTACGACGCGGTCGGGATCGAGGTAGACGGGGCGGACGTGGACGCGTACGCCGCGTTCATCAAGATGTGGCTGCGGCGCAAGCGGGTCAAGCACCGGGCAGAGACGCACCCGGTGCGCCGGGACCGCCGGCGGGTGGCCCGGTGCCTCGACGTCGTCATCGGTGGCGACCAGCGGCTGACCGTGTTCCACGCGGACACCCTCGACGCCCGCGACTTCCTCCGGGCCGGCTGCGCGGACGTGGTGGTGGCCGACACGCCGTACGGGGTGGCCCACGGCAGCCGTACCCCGGAGAAGGGGCTGTCGCGGCGCCCGCTGGACCTGCTCGCGGCGGCCGTGCCGGTCTGGGCCGAGCTGCTGCGGCCCGGCGGCGCGCTCGGGGTGTCGTGGAACACACACGTGGCGGCCCGGTCCGCCGCCGCGGCGACGCTCGCCGCCGCGGGGCTGGAGGTGGTCGACTCGCCGGGGTACCGCGGGTTCGAGCACTGGGTCGACCAGGCGATCACCCGCGACGTGCTGGTGGCCCGCAAGCCCGGGCGCGCTGCCGGGCCGGACGGCGCGCGGGCCGGATAATCGCGGCATGTACACCGGCACCGCGGTCTTCGACGTCCTGCTGCCCGGCGACTCGCGCTCGCTGAAGGCCAAGCGCTCCTACGTCCGCCCGATCGTGGCCGCGCTGCGCCGGTTCGAGGTGGCGGCGGCCGAGGTGGGCGCCCTGGACCGGCACGGCCGGGCCGAGATCGGGGTGGCGCTGGTCGCCGCTGAACCGGGCCACGTCCACGAGGTGCTCGACTCGTGCGAGCGGCTGGTCGCCGCCCGCCCGGAGATCGAGCTCCTGTCCGTACGGCGGCGGCTGCACGGCGACGAGGACTGACGGTGGCGAGGACTGACGGTGACGTGGGGCTGACAGTGACATGGACTGACGGCTACGCGGACTGAGGCGGCCTGGTCTGGGCGGGTTCGCGGGTCCGGAGCGTGGCGCCCGGCCGGACGGCGGCGCGGGTAGTGTCGGATCGGCCAGGCCACGCGACGGCTCGGCGGGCGCAGGCCACGGTAGGTGGCGGTGCGGCAACGACGGGTCGATGACAACGGCGGAGGTGGACGAGATGACGGACCCCACCCGGGTACGCCGGCACGCCGAGCGCGTGCGGGAGCTGGTGGCTTCGTTGGTGCGTACCCAGATCAAGGATCCCCGCCTCGGCATGATCACGATTACCGACGCCCGGCTCACCGCGGACCTGCGCGACGCCACGGTCTTCTACACCGTGCTCGGGGACGCGGCGGCGCACGAGGGCACGGCCGCCGCCTTGGACAGCGCGAACGGCCTGCTGCGCAGCATCGTGGGCAAGGCGCTGGGCCTGCGCCACTCGCCCACGCTGACCTTTGTCCAGGATGACGTGCAGGACCACGCCAAGCACATCGACGAGCTGCTCGCCGCGGCGCGCGACGCCGACGCCGAGGTGCAGCGCCTGGCCGCCGGGGCGGCGTACGCGGGCGAGCCGCAGCCGTACCGGGTGGCGGAGGAGTCGGAGGACGAGTGGGACGCCGCGCAGGAGCGCCGGTGAGAGAGCCCGCTGCGCAGGCGGTACGGGAGCCGGGCGGGCTGGTGGCGCTGACGGCGCCGGAGCCGGCCGGGCCCGGGACGGAGCTGACCGCGTCAGGGGCGGAGCTGGCCGTGGACGTGCCGGCACACGAGTGGGCGGCAGCGGTCGAGCTGCTGTCCGCCCTGCACGCCGAGAGCACCGTGCTGCTCGCCTGCCACGTAAACCCGGACGGCGACGCGCTCGGCAGCATGCTCGGCTTCGGGCTGGGCCTGCGCCGCCTCGGCCTGCGGTCGGTGTACGCCAGCTTTCCGGGGCCGCTGGAGGTGCCGCAGCCCTTCCGCGCGCTGCCAGGCCTCGACCTGCTCGTGCCGGCCTCGGCCGCGCCCGCGGCGCCCGACCTGATGCTCTGCTTCGACGCGGCCAGCGTCGGCCGCCTCGGCGAGCTGGCCGACCGCATCGGGCCCACCACGATCGTGCTCGACCATCACGCCTCCAACACCCGCTTCGGCGGCGTCCACCTGGTGGACCCGTCCGCCGCGGCCACCTCGGTGGTGGCCGGGGCCCTGCTGGACCGCCTCGGCGTGCCGCTGGACCGGGAGATCGCCGAGTGCCTCTACGTGGCGCTGGCCACCGACACCGGCTCGTTCCGGTTCGACCTGACCACGCCGGCAGTGCACCAGCTGGCCGCGCGGCTGCTCGCCACCGGGGTCAGCCCGGCGGAGGTGGCCCGGCGGGTCTTCGACACCCGCCCGTTCGGCGCGGTCCGCCTCTACGGGGAGGTGCTGCGCCGGGTCGAGCTGGAGCCGGGGTCAGCCGGCGGGCTGGGCCTTGTCTGGACCTACGCCACGCTGGAGGACCTGGCCCGGCACGACCAGCAGCCGTACGTGCTGGAGGCGCTCATCGACTCGGTCCGCTGCGTGGCCGAGGCTGACGTGTCCTGTGTGGTCAAGCAGCTCGCCCCCCACGAGTGGGCGGTGTCCCTGCGCAGCAAGGGGGGCGTGGACGTGGCCCGGGTGGCGGTCGCACTCGGTGGCGGCGGGCACCGCCTGGCCGCCGGGTTCACTGGGTACGGGTCCCCCGTCGAGGTGGTCTCCGCCGTCCGTCGTGAGCTGGACGGACCGTGGCGCGAGAATCAGGGTTAACTCGGGGCGGCGGCGCGCTACCCGCGGACAGGTCCACCAGTGACAATCGCTGTGTGGAACAGTCGTCCGAGCTGACCGTCGAGATCGCCCAGCCGTGGGTGCGACCCGTCGTGCTCGTTCCGGTCTTCGTCCTGCTGTCGGCCGTAGGTGGTCTGTTCCGGTCCTTCTCCCTGGAGGCCAACCTCTACGTCCTGGCGATCGGCGGCACGCTGTTCTGGCTGGGCCTGTCCAGCCGTGTCCCGCGCCGCTCGGTGCCGCTGCGGCTCAGCCGTAGCGGCCTCTGGTGGCTGGTGCCCGCGCTGACCCTCGCCATCGTGGAGCTGGTCACGTTCGTCAGGGGCTCCTCGTACGACTACCCGACCCTGTCGCTGCTGGCCGACCCGTTGTTCGAGGGCTACCTGGCCCGGACCGCGGGCTACTTCGGCTGGGTGACCGCCTTCTGGGGGCTGATCCGGCGATGAGCGTCACCCGGCTGCTCGCGATCACCGGCTTCCTGCTGGCCATCGGGCTGTTGGGCGTGGTGGAGTGGCTGGCCAGGCGGGAGGGCTCGCGGATACCCACCTTCGGCGACCTGGCCGGCTTTGTCATGGGCTACGAGGTTGGCCGCCTGCCGGTCGGGCGCATCGCCGTGTTCGGCTTCTGGTGGTGGGTCGGCTGGCATTTCTTCGCGCGCTGACCAGTGCGCCGGGCCGGGCGGCGTGCTGACGCCCGCCGGCTCCGTCGGCCGCCGTCCCGGGGCCGGATGAGCTGCTGCACAAAACCGGCGATCTCGCTGAAACAGTGCCTACGAAACCGTCCACGCTCCGGCGGACGCGGTAAAGTGCGGGCCAGTGCACAGCCGGCTCGGCCGGCGCGGGAAGGAAGACTCAGGGGGCAAACGGTGACGGCCGAGGTCGCGAACCAGGCGCGCATTACACAGCTCCTCCAGGAGCACGAAGACCGTCTCATCAAGCGGTGGACCGAGATCGCGAGCGCGACGCTGCGCGGCCGGCTGACTGAGGCCGAGGTCTCCCGGCAGCTACGTGAGCTGTTCACCGTGTTGACGACGGTGCTGTCAGCCGGGAGCGCGGTCAGCCTGACGGCCCCGCCAACCGGTGAGCTGCGGGCGGTGCTCGCCGAGCTGTCCCGCTCCCGCGCGCGCAGCGGCTTCACCAGCACCGAGACGGCGGTCAGCGTCTTCGGCCTCAAGGACGCCGTGCTCGATGTGCTCGACGAACAGGCAGACCCTGCCACGCTGCGCGACTTCCTTGGCTTCTCCCAGCTGGTGGACCAGCTCGGCCTGTACACCTTCGAGGTCTACGCCCAGACCCGCGAGGAGCTCATCACCGAGCAGGCGCAGCAGCTGCTCGAGCTGTCCACGCCGGTGGTGAAGCTCTGGGACGGCGTGGTGGCGGTGCCGCTGATCGGCACCCTCGACTCGGCCCGCGCCCAGGTGGTGATGGAGAAGCTGCTCCAGACGCTGGTGGACACCGGCTCGGCGTACGCGATCATCGACATCACCGGCGTGCCCGCGGTGGACACCCAGGTCGCCCAGCACGTGCTGAAGACCGTGGTCGCGGCCCGGCTGATGGGTGCCGAGTGCGTCATCTCCGGCATCCGCCCGCAGATCGCGCAGACCATCGTGGCGCTGGGCATCGAGTTCGGCGACATAGCCACCAAGGCCAGCCTGGCCGACGCGCTTATGCACACGCTGCGCGCCAGCGGCGTGGACCTGGTGGCGCGCCGCTCCCGTACGGACGTCTGATGGAGCGCATCCCCGTCCTCAAGATCGGGGACATGCTACTCGTCTCCATCCAGGTGGACCTGGAGGACCAGTCCGCGGTCCAGCTACAGGAGGACCTGGCTGAGCGGATCGTGGCCACCGGGGCGCACGGGGTGATCATCGACATCACCGGCCTGGAGATCGTCGACTCGTTCATCGGCCGGATGCTCGCGTCGATCGCGTCGATCTCGCGGGTGCTCGACGCGCAGACGGTTGTCGTCGGCATGCGCCCGGCCGTCGCGATCACGCTGGTGGAGCTCGGGTTGTCGCTGCGCGGCGTGCGCACCGCGCTCGACGTCGAGCGCGGCATGCAGCTGCTGAAGCGGGACCGGCCGGCCCGCACCACAGACCTCAACGGCGGTGGCGCCGCTGCGGGGGTGCCCGCCGGGGAGCGGCCGGCGTTCCACAGCGGGCCGCCGGCCGGCGGCCCGCCATGACATCGCCCGTCCGACCAGACGCCGCCGCTGCTCTGGCTGGTTCCGGTGCCGAGGCTGCCAAGGTCCAGCCGATCAAGAGCGATGAGGACGTGGTCCGGGTACGGCAGCTGGTGCGGACCCTTGCGGTGGCCGCACGGCTGTCCCTTGTGGACCAGACGAAGCTGGTCACCGCAGCCAGCGAGCTGGCCCGCAACACGCTGGTCCACGGCGGTGGTGGCGAGGCCCAGGTGGAGCTGGTCAACAAGGGGCTGCGGGCCGGCGTGCGCGCCACCTTCGTCGACGACGGCCAAGGCATCGCGGACATCGAGCTCGCCCTGACCGACGGCTACACCACCGGGCGGGGGCTCGGCCTCGGCCTGTCTGGCGCCCGCCGCCTGGTGGACGGGTTCGAGCTGGACAGCAAGCCCGGCGGCGGCACCCGGGTCATGATCGTCAAGTGGGCCCGGTGATGTTTCCGAGCGGCCCGCTGGCGGATGACATGCGGTGGTTCCCGATCGAGGGGGCCGGCACCGTCGGCGCGGTCCGGCGTGCCGCGACCGGGCTCGGGGAGCAGCTCGGCCTGCCTGAGCGGCGCGTTGCCGAGCTGGCCATCCTCGCTACCGAGCTCGCCAGCAACCTGCACAAGCACGCCCACGACGGCACGGTCCTGGTGCGCTCCCTGCGCCGGGCCGGCTCGGCCGGGGTCGGGCTGGTGGGTGTGGACTCGGGCCCAGGCATCCCGGACGTGGCCCAGGCGGTCTCCGACGGCCACTCGACCGCGGGGACACTGGGCATCGGGCTCGGCGCCATCGGCCGGCAGGCCAGCTGGTGGGACATGTACTCGCTACCCGGCGTGGGCACGGTGGTCGCCGCGGAGGTGTGGTCGGACGGCACCGCGGCGCAGCCCTGGGCCGACGGGCTGACCCGACCGATCGCCGGCGAGACGACGTCCGGCGACGCGTTCGCCGTACGCTCGCTGGGTGGGCGGGCTCAGGTGCTGGTCAGCGACGGGCTCGGGCACGGGCCGCTGGCCGCGGCCGCGAGCCGGGTGGCGGTCGACGCGTTCTGCGACGCGCCGGGCGCGGGGCCGGGCGAGGTCGTCGAGCACCTGCACCGGGCGCTGGCGCGTACCCGGGGGGCCGCGGTGATGGTCGCGGAGCTGGACCCGGCCGCGGAGGTCGTGCGCGCCGCCGGCCTGGGCAACATCGCCGGCTTCGTGCTCGGATCCGGGGTACGGCGGCAGCTGGTGACCCTGCCCGGGATCGTCGGGCACCAGCGCCAGCGGGTACGCGAGTTCGCCTACCCGCTGCCCGGCAGAGCCCTGGTCGTCCTGCACTCGGACGGCATGACCGACCGGTGGGACCCGGACAAGTACCCGGGGCTGCTGGCGCACAGCCCAGTGGTGGTCGCCGCGATCCTGCTGCGTGACGGCGGCACCCGGCGGGACGACGCTGGCGTGCTGGTGGCGAGGGTGCCGACATGACCGGCCTGGCCGATGGCGGCACCGAGATCCTGCGGCTGCGCATCCGCAACGAGCACGATGTCTTCACGGTCCGCCAGATCGGCCGGGAGGCGGCCGCCGCGCTGCGGATGGAGCACCAGGACCAGATCCGCATCGCCACGGCCCTGAGTGAGGTCGGCCGGCAGATGCTGGCGCACGCGGGCGGGGCCGTGGTGACGTTCCGGGTCAGCAGCTCGGAGCCGACGCTGCGGGTCGAGGCGGTCACCGCGGAGCGGCTGGACCAGGAGCACAAGGACGTCGCGGGCGCGCTCACCGCCGCGGCCAGGCTGGTGGAGGTCGAGGTGCTGGCGGACGGGCCGGGCACCCGGGTACGGCTTGACCGGCGCCTGCCGCAGGTCGCCGGTGCGTTTACCGGCAGCGAGCTGACGCAGGTGCGGGCGGCGCTGGCCCGGCTGACCCCGACCAGCGCGATCGCCGAGCTCGCCGCGCAGAACGAGGACCTGCTCGCCGCGCTCGGCGAGGTGCAGCGCCGACGGGACGAGCTGCTGCGGCTCAACAGCGAGCTGGAGGAGACCAACCGGGGGGTGCTGGCGCTCTACCGGCAGCTCTCCGACGAGCTGGAGGAGACCAACCGGGGCGTGGTGGCGCTCTACGCCGAGCTGGACCAGCGCTCCGCAGAGCTGCGGATGGCGAGCGAGGCCAAGAGCCGCTTCCTGGCCAACGCAAGCCACGAGCTGCGGGCGCCGCTCACCGCCATCATCGGCCTCACCCGGCTGCTCGCCGACGCCGGCTCCGCCCCGCTCACCGCGGAGCAGGCCGAGCAGGTCGACCTCGTCCGTACCTCCGCCACGGATCTGCTCTCGCTCGTCAACGACCTGCTCGACCTGGCCAAGGCGGAGTCCGGGCGGATCGAGCCGGCCCTGGCCGAGGTACGGCTCAGCGGGCTCTTCGGGCAGCTCCGCGGCACGCTACGGCCGCTGGCCTCGCGTCCCGGGGTGACGCTGCTGGTCGACGAGCCGGTCGGCGTGCCGGCGCTGGTGACCGACGAGATGCTGCTCGCACAGGTGCTGCGCAACCTTGTCACGAACGGCCTGAAGTTCACCGAGCAGGGCACGGTGCGCATGTCGGCGCAGTGGCTGCCGGCTGAGGAGCTGATCGAGATGGATGTGGTGGACACCGGCATCGGCATCCCCGCGGCGGAGCAGGAACGCATCTTCGAGGAGTTCTACCAGGTACGCGGGGCGTTCCAGGCCGGCGGCACCGGGCTGGGCCTGCCCTACGCCCGCCGCGTGGTCACGTTGCTCGGCGGCGAGCTGACGGTGGAGAGCGAGCCCGGCAAGGGCAGCCGGTTCCGGGTGCGCCTGCCGCGGGTTCCGGCGCGCGGGGCACCGCTGGGGCAGGTGCTGGTGGTCAACGGCGGCGCTGCGCTGCAGGCGGCGGTGGCCCGGGCGTTGCACGACGAGGCAGACCGGGTCAGCGAGGTGGTTGATGCGGCGCAGGCGCTGGCCGACATCGCGGTCGAGGTCCCCGATGTGGTGGTGGTACGCGTGTCGGCGCCGGTGAGCGGGAACGGTGAGGGCTCGGACGGGTCTGGGCGCAGCGGTGAGCCGGACGGCGTGGTCCTGATCCGGGCGCTCGCGGCGGACGAGCGGCTCGCCGCCATCCCGGTGGTCGTGGTGACCGAGCCGGTGGGCGGCGAGCGGGAGGCCGCGTGGTTCGGGCACGCGGCGGTGGTCCTCTCTGCCGGGGACATCACGCCGGAGGCGCTGCGGGTCGCGGTGCGTGACGCGGCCGCCGCCGGGCAGGCATCATGAGCGCCATCGATCCGGTCGCCGCGCCCGGGCCGGTGGACGCGGCGCCTGCCGACCCCCGGGGCGCGACCGTGCTGGTGGTCGACGACAGCCGCAGCAAGCGGTACATCATCGGCAGCTGGCTGCGCCGGGCCGGCTACGCCGTCCGCGAGGCGGAGACCGGGGCGCAGGCCCTGTGCCGCCTTGCGGACGGCCCGGTGGACGTGGTCGTCCTCGACGTACGCCTGCCGGACGTCAGCGGGTACGAGGTCTGCGAGCGGATCAAGGGTGACCAGCGCTGGGCCGCCCTGCCGGTGCTGCACGTCTCGGCCAACGCCGTCGACGTCGCCGACCGCACGCAGGGGCTGGCGCGCGGCGCCGACGGCTACCTGGTCGAGCCGATCGAGCCGGACGAGCTGCTCGCCACGGTGAACGCGATGCTGCGCTACTACCGCGCCCGCCAGCACGCCGAGCGCCTGGCCAGGCGGCTGGCGCTGCTGGTCGACGCGACGATCGCGGTGAACACGGCCGACCGGACCGAGGCGGTGCTGACCGCCGCGGCGTCCGGCGCCGCCGAGATCTTCCAGGCCGCGGCGACGGCGGCCGCCCAGACGCCCGAGGGCGAGCGGCTGGTGGCCACGGTCACCGGGCCGGGCGCGGAGCCGCTCATGCGGCCGTTCCGCCCCCGCAACCTCGCCCACGAGCTGGCCGCCACATCCCCGGGCACGGTCGCGCGGGTGGCCCTCGCGCCGGAGTACCGGGACCTGCTGCCCTGGAACGGCCGGTTCGAGGAGGTGTGGGTGACCGTGGCCCGGCCGAAGGAGAACCGGCCGGCCGCCTACGTCACCGTCACCAGCCCGGTGGTCGCCCGGGAGGACGTGCATATCCTGACCCAGCTGGGCCAGGCGGTGGCCCAGGCCGTCGAGGCGATGCGCTCGCACGACGAGGAGCGGCGCACGGCCCTCACCTTGCAGCTCAGCATGCTGCCCCGGGAGGTGCCGAAGGTCCCCGGCTACGACATCGCGGTGCGGTACGAGCCGGCGACCGCCGAGGCGGCGGTGGGCGGGGACTTCTACGAGCTGGCGCGGCTGGACGACGAGCTGGTGGTGGCCATCGGCGACGTGGCCGGCCACTCGCTGCACGCCGCCACGGTCATGGCCGAGCTGCGGCACGCGCTGCGGGCGTACCTGGCCGAGGGGCACCCGCCGCACGCGGCGCTGGACCGGCTCAACGCGCTGATGCTGCGCTGGGTGCCGGACGAGATCGCCTCTGTCCTCGTTGGACTGCTGCACCCGGGCACCGGCCGGCTCCGGCTCGCGTGCGCCGGCCACATGCCTCCGGTGCTGGTCCGCGACGGCCGGGCCGAGCTGGTCAAGCTGCGCGGCACCATGCTCGGCATCCAGGCGGACCGGCCCGGCGACACCGAGATCGAGCTGCCGCCGGGGGCGACCCTGGTGCTCTACACCGACGGGCTGGTCGAGCGGCGCAAGGAGCAGATCGACGTGGGGCTGTCCGAGCTGACCCGCCAGGCGTCCACGGTAGAGCCTGACCTGGACGTGTTCTGCAACCGGCTGCTGCAAGGGCTGGCCGGCGCTGCCAAGCACGACGACGTCGCCGTGCTGGCGCTGCGCCGGTGCGTGGGGACGCCAGGAGCTGAGCCGGGAGCGCCGCCGGCTCGGTCCACATGATGGGAAACCTGCGCACCATGTGGACATGACGGATAGTTTGGTTGGCAGTACTAGCCGTACTTGTCCTTGGTCTCAGCCACCGCAGCGGGACTCGTCTGCAACCGGCCAGCCCGCTGCGGAGCCAGCGGAGCCTGCGCTGGTGCCCTCGCCGATCGGCGAACGAACCGACCCCCTCCTGCGGCCCTGCCGCCTCGTTGCCGACCCTGGAAGGACCTGACATGCCGACCGCGCCGCCTCGCCCACAGCCCCACGACGACGCCCGGGAGCAGGCCCGCCGCGCCCTCCAGACGTCGCTGGACACGCGCCAGTAGCACCGCCGTCCAGGCGCGGCGCCCGGACGATGTTGTGTAAGTAGCGCTGGCCTTTGCATCCATTACGACTGGCGTGGCACCATCCGGAGCGATGCACTCCGCCGGCAACCCAGAAGCGGTGACCCTGCGCCGGATCGCCGGGCTCGCGCTCCCCGCGCTCGTCGTGCTCGCGGCCGAGCCGCTCTACGTGCTCGTCGACACCGCGGTCGTGGGACACCTCGGCCGGGTCCCGCTCGCGTCGCTGGCCCTCGGCGGGAGCGTGCTGACCGTCGTCGCCTGGCTGGGCACGGTGCTCGCCTACGGCACGACCGGGCGGGCCGCCCGGCGGTTCGGCGCCGGGGACCGCAGCGCCGCCGTTGCCGAAGGGGTGCAGGCGTCGTGGACCGCGCTGACCGTGGGCGTGGTCGCCGCGCTGGCCGCGCAGCCGGGGGCGCCGGCGCTGGCCCGTACCCTGGCCGGGGCTGACCCCGAGGTCGCCGCCGGGGCCGCGCAGTGGCTGCGGGTGGCGGCCCTGGGCGCGCCGGGCCTGCTGCTCGCCGCGGCTGGCAACGGCTGGCTGCGCGGCGTGCAGGACACCCGCCGCCCGCTCGCCTACGTCCTGGGCGCCAACGCGCTCTCCGCCGCCCTGTGCCCGCTGCTCGTCTACGGGCTCGACCTGGGTCTGGTCGGGTCGGCCATTGCCAACGTGGCGGCGCAGACCGCGGCGGGCGTGCTGTTCGTGCGGGCGCTGGCCCGCGAGCGGGTGTCCCTGCGCCCGCAGCCCCGGGTGATCGGCCGGCAGCTGCTCCTCGGGCGGGACCTGTTGCTGCGCGGCGCCGCGTTCCAGGTCTGCTTCCTGTCTGCCGCCGCGGTCGCCGCCCGCTTCGGCACCGCCGCGCTCGCCGCCCACCAGATCGCGCTCCAGCTGTGGGTGTTCTGCGCGCTCGCCCTCGACGCCGTGGGCATCGCCGCGCAGTCGCTCGTCGGCGCCGCGCTCGGCGCATCCCGCGCGGACGAGGCCCGCTCGCTGACCCGCCGGGTCGCCGTCATCGGGGGTACGGCGGGCGCCGGGCTCGCCGCGGTCATCGCCGCCGGAGCGGGCGTGCTGCCGGCGTGGTTCAGCGACGACCCCGGGGTGTACGCCCAGGCGATGCTCGCCTGGCCGTGGTTCGTGCTGATGCAGCCCTTGTGCGGCGTCGTGTTCGCGCTCGACGGGGCGATGATCGGCGCCGGAGACGTGCGGTACCTGCGCGACCTGACCCTGGCCTGCGCGCTGGGCGGCTTCCTGCCCGCGGTCTGGCTCGCCTACCTGCTCGACCTCGGCCTGGGTGGGATCTGGGCGGGCCTGACGCTGTTCATCGTGCTGCGGCTGGTGGCGATCTTGCCACGCCTCCGCTCCGGCCGGTGGGCGGTGACCGGCGCCGTCCGGTAGCGGCTGGGCCGGGCGGGTCTGACAGGCTTGCCCCTCATGGGTACGGACGCTGCGGCGGTGGACGCTGAGGGCTTCGCCGCTGAGGGCTTCGTCGTGGTGGACAAGCCGCCCGGGATGACATCCCATGACGTGGTGGCCCGGGTCCGGCGGCTGGCCGGCACCCGGCGGGTCGGCCACGGCGGCACGCTCGACCCGATGGCCACCGGGGTCCTGGTGGTGGGGGTGGGGCGGGGCACCCGGCTGCTCACCTACGTGGTGGGGTCCACCAAGGAGTATGCGGCGACGATCCGCCTCGGGCAGTCCACAGTGACCGATGACGCCGAAGGCGAGGTCGTAGGCGGCGCACCCGCAGGCACCCTCACCGAGACCGCGGTACGGGCGGGGCTCGCCGCCCTGACCGGGGACCTGGACCAGGTGCCGAGCGCGGTGAGCGCGGTGAAGGTCGGCGGCCGGCGGGCCTACGCCCGGGTGCGGGCCGGGGAGGAGGTCGCCCTCGCCCCTCGCCGGGTCACCGTGTCCCGGCTGGAGCTGCTGGCGCTGCGCCGGGACACGGCTGCCGGAACCGTGGACCTGGACGTCGAGGTGGCGTGCTCGTCGGGGACGTACGTGCGGGCGATCGCCCGGGACCTCGGGGCCGCGCTCGGCGTGGGTGGGCACCTGACC
>Ga0075420_100000171_pt1 | contig 46285 bp, 43 predicted proteins | sample SoiMetdeltSBSDD4_FD_75296 | JGI IMG/M metagenome (GOLD analysis project Ga0075420, IMG submission 75296) | Bulk soil microbial communities from a Populus tree surrounding site in Tennessee, USA - Soil MetaG P. deltoides SBSDD4 | ecosystem: Environmental > Terrestrial > Soil > Tree plantation...
CGCCGGAAGTCGCCGCGATACATGCCGCCGAGCTGCGGGATCGAGACGTGGCTCTCGTCGCAGAACACCAGCGCGTTGTCGGGCACGTATTCGAACAGCGTCGGCGGCGGCTCGCCCGGCTTGCGGCCGGTGAGGTAGCGCGAATAGTTCTCGATGCCGGCGCAGCTTCCGGTCGCCTCCATCATCTCGATGTCATAGATCGTGCGCTGCTCCAGCCGCTGCGCCTCCAGCAGACGGCCGGCGCCGTTGAGCTGGCCGAGCCGCCACTTCAATTCCTGCTTGATGCCTTCGATGGCTTGGATCAGCGTCGGGCGTGGCGTCACGTAGTGCGAATTGGCGTAGATCTTGACGAACTCGAGCTCGTCGGACTTCTGCCCGGTGAGCGGGTCGAACTCGTCGATCGATTCCACCTCGTCGCCGAACAGGTTGATGCGCCAGGCCCGGTCCTCGTAGTGCGCCGGGAACACGTCGACGGTGTCGCCGCGCACCCGGAACGAGCCGCGGAAGAAATCGCCTTGGGTGCGCTTGTATTGCAGCGCGACCAGGTCGGCGAGCAACTGGCGCTGGTTGATGCGCTCGCCGCGCTTGAGCGCGAACGTCATCGCCGAATAGGTCTCGACCGAACCGATACCGTAGATGCACGACACCGAGGCGACGATGACGACGTCGTCGCGTTCCAGCAGCGAGCGCGTCGCCGAGTGGCGCATGCGGTCGATCTGCTCGTTGATCGAGGATTCTTTCTCGATATAGGTGTCGGTGCGCGGGACGTAGGCTTCCGGCTGGTAGTAGTCGTAGTAGCTGACGAAATATTCGACCGCGTTGTCGGGGAAGAAGCTCTTGAACTCGCCATAGAGCTGCGCCGCCAGTGTCTTGTTGGGCGCGAGGATCAGCGCCGGGCGCTGCGTCTCTTCGATCACCTTGGCCATGGTGAAGGTCTTGCCGGAGCCGGTGACGCCGAGCAGCACCTGCATTTTGTCGTGGCGCTTGACGCCCTCGACCAGCTCCTTGATCGCGAGCGGCTGGTCGCCCTTGGGCTCGAAGTCGGATTTGATGACCAGTGGCTTGCCGCCTTCGGATTTTTCCGGGCGCGGCGGCCGGTGCGGCACCCAGATCTGGCCGGCCTGGTCGTTGAACTCCTTGCGGCCCTCGCGCAGCAGCCGGTCGAGCGCCTCCGCGGTGGCGGTCACACCGGACGGCGTGGTGTCGGCGTCGACGTCCTCGTCGCCGGGCATGCGGTAGCCGAGCGCTTCCGCGAGCTTGGTGTTGATGGTCACCGGCTCATGCGGGGTCTTGCTCACGTAATCGGACTGCGGCGCCTCGTCGAAGCCCCTGGTCGACTTGCGCGCCCGGTGCGCGGCGGAAAAATCCGCGCGGCGGTCGAATGAATTGTCCGGCGGCGGCTTGAGGCCGCTCGGCTCGGGGTTCGGCTCCAGCCCGGTCTGCGCGCCGACGCCGGCGGTGCCCTGGCCGATCGCCGGATTCAGCAGCTCCGCGAGCGAGGGTTCCATCGGCGACGAATCCGGCCGCGATGCCTTGGCGCGTGTCGGCCGCGCCGGATCCTTCTTGGAATGCTGCGCCGGATTGCGCGGCTGATTTTTCGGGGATTTGGCCATCGCTCGAATATGGGACGGGGATGGCGGCGAGGGAAGGGCGCGCCGGTCATTCCGGAATCGGTGGCGCCGTGCTATATAGGGAGGATTAGGAGCAGGCCCATGGCCAAGATCGTTTACAAATCGCTTGCGACAAGCAAATCCGCAAAGGCGGCGGGCGCACGCGCCGTTGGCAAGAAGCGCGTGGCGATGCCCGGCGGGGGCTGGAGAACCGTCAGGACCTTGGACGTAAATAGTCCGAACTTCGACGACGCCTATCTCTATGTCATCCGCAGCAACGTCGCTAAGGCGCGGCGCGAGAACAAGCGCATTCTCGGCGTGGCCGACGTTGTCCCCCGCAAGCGTTGAGCCTCCGATCTTCTGGATCGTGGCCGGCCCGAACGGGTCTGGAAAGAGCAGCACTTACCAGGCCCTCGAATACGAATCCTCCGCCCGTTCGATCTGGATCATCAATCCCGATCTGCTGACCGTTCGTCTCCAGCAGGTGGAGGGGCTTGAGCTTCTGGCCGCTAACCTGCAAGCCGTCCGACGGATTGAAGTTTGGCTCGAGGCTTCGATACAGGCGCATCAGACCGTGGGCGTCGAGACCGTGCTGTCAACCGACAAGTACCGTCGCCTCGTTCTTGCGGCCAAGGCCATGCAGTTCCGGATTCACCTGAGCTACGTCATCCTCGATTCACCGGAGCGGTGTATCGAGCGCGTACGGTTCCGCGTAACGAAGGGCGGCCACGCGGTGCCGGAAGACAAGATCATTGAGCGCTATAAGCGGTCGCTCGATCAACTGCCGTGGTTTCTCGATCAGGCCGACGAGGCATGGCTTCTCGATAACTCCGACGCGTCGACGAAGCTGATGGGGCGCAAACGCGACGGCGTCATCATGCTTGATCCCGGCGCGCTGCCGCAGGTCGTCGCGGCCGTTCAAAAAATAAGCACGGCATAGACGATCGTCATTCTCGGCTGGGAGGAGTGAGCCCGCGGCGGGGCAGGGCTGCGGCATTTGTTGAGGAAGTATTGACGATTGGCGGCCGACGATCGGCACGCGCGAATCACTTCACGGGGACCTCATCATGCGCCGCATCGTTATCGCCGCCGCGACGGCGGGATTGTTGGTTGCGTCATCCGTTCAGGCCGCCGACATGCGGATGCCGGTGAAAGCCGCGCCCGCGGTGGTCGTGGCCGCGCCGGACTGGTCGGGCTTCTATCTGGGCCTGTTCGCCGGCTATGGCTGGGGCCGGGCGAAGGCCACCGCGCCCTACGACAGCGGCACCGGCTTCTTCTACAACTTCCTGGGCAACGGCTACGCGTTCGATGCCAACGGGTTTTTCGGCGGCGGCACCGTCGGCTACAACGTCCAGTCCGGCGCCATCGTCTACGGCCTCGAAGGCGAGGTCGGCTATCTCGGGCTCAAGGGCTCGGCGATCGAGCCGAACGACCTGCCGGCCAGCGCCGACACCACGACCCGCCTCAAGTCCGACATCTACGGCGCGATCTACGGCCGGCTCGGCATCGCCGCCGGCGACGCATTGTTTTACGGCAAGGGCGGCGTCGCGTTCCTCAATGCGGAAGGATCGACCATCGATCCTTGCGCCGGCACGCCGGGATGCGGCACCACTACGCTGAACATGACCGGCGACAAGGTCATGGTCGGTTGGTCCGCGGGCGGCGGCCTCGAATGGATGTTCGCGCCGGGCTGGAGCGCCAAGGCCGAATACGCCTATTTCGATTTCGGCAAGGTTCACGTCGCCGGCGCGAGCAGCGTCCCCGGCGAATTCTACCGCCAGTCGGTCGACGTCACCGCGCATACCGCGAAGGTCGGCATCAACTACCGCTGGGGCGCGCCGATCGCGGCAAGGTATTGAGACGGAGCGCAGCCACTGCACGCGCCGCAAGCGCGTTGCGAATGATTGCGCCCTCTCCCCTTGCGGGAGAGGGCTACACGGACATCTCAGCGCATTCGAATTGGGTGAGGGGTTCGCTTCGCAAAAAGGTCTTTGACGAAGGAAACCCCTCACCCAATCTGTGTTCGTGGATGCTTTCTTTGGCCCTCTCCCGCAAGGGGAGAGGGCACAGCAATGTCCGCTGCGACGCGCGGCAGCGATCAACTCGCGATCGTGGAAAAATTCTTCACCATGTGCTCGGCGCCGCGCAGCGTCACCGCCATGATGGTGTTGGTCGGGTTGACCGAGCCTTCGGTCGGGAACAGGCCGGCGCCGCCGATATAGAGATTGGCGAGCTCGTGGGTCTGTCCGTAGCTGTTGGTCACCGAGTTCGACGCATCGCTGCCCATGATGGTGCCGCCGATCAGGTGGATGGTGCCCGGCTGGGTGCCGCCGCCCTTCCAGATCTCCTTCGGATTGATCGCCTTGACCATCTCGAAGGCTTCGTCACGCGAGTTGTTGTAGAGGTCGATCGCGTCCTGATCGTAGCTGTGGATGATGCGCGCGATCGGCAGCCCGTGCTCGTCCTTGTCGGTTGAGAGCTCGACGCGGTTCTCCGCGTTCGGCATTACCTCGCCGTAGACGTTGACACGGGCGAGGCCGCGCGCCGCGCGCTTCATGAAGTCGGTCAGCGCCGGCCCGAACAGATCGGGCCGCGCGCCTGCGACGTTGGCATTGAGCTTCATCGCCGCGCCGAACAGGTACCAGGCGCTGCCGAAGCCTTTCTTGGGCCGCTTCTTGTCGTAGTGCTCGTAGGACATCCACGAGGTCGCGGTGGTGCCCATGTAGTTCTGGACGTCTTCGTCGAACATTGCCCACACGTTGGCGCCTGAATGGCACATCAGGTACTTGCCGACTAGGTTGTTGCGGTTGGCGAGACCGTTCGGGTGCTTGTCGGTCTTCGAGTTGAGCATCATGCGCGGCGTCTCGGCGGCGTAGGCGGCGATCACCACCGCGCCGGCCGGCTGCACATGCTGCACGTTCTTGCCGTCGTAATATTCGACGCCGGTGACGCGGTCGCCGTTCGCATTGGTCAGCACGCGCGTGACGTAGCTGAACGGCCGCAGCTCCGCGCCTTTGGCCCGTGCATCCTTGAGGTGAAGGAATTGCGGGATCGCGTGCGCGCCGGTCGGGCAGCCGACATGGCACCAGCCGTCGTAAATGCACGCCGGGCGGCCTTTGTACTCGGTGCTGTTGATGCCGGTCGGCATCGGCGCCAACGGAATACCGGCCTTCTTGAACGCGTCGATGAAGATGTCGCCGTGCCGGAACGATTTCAGCGGCGGCATCGGATAATCCTTGGCGATCGGGTGCCAGCGCCGCTCCGACGCCGCATCGCCGGAGACGCCGATCGCCTCGGCGATGCGGTCGTAGTAGGGCGATAGCTCCTCGTAGGAGATCGGCCAGTCGAGCCCCTTGCCGTACTGGCTCCTCACCTTGAAGTCGTTCGGCATCAGCCGCGGCATGTTGGCGAACCAGTGCAGCATCGAGCCGCCGGTGCCCCAACCGGCGTTCGAGCCGTGGCCGGGATTGTGCCGGCCGGCCATCTGGAAGCGCGGCGCGTGCTTGATGCGGCGGCCCCAGATCTCCGAGCTGATGAGCTCTTCGTTGCGCCAGTCGGGTCCGAACTCGAGCACCACGACCTTCTTGCCGGCCTGCGTCAGCACGTCCGCGAAGATCGATCCGGCGGGACCCGCGCCGATGATGGCGACGTCGACTTTTTCTTGCGTTGCCATGTCACCACCTCGCCGTCGGCAGGATGTGGGCCATGTACGGCACGCCGAGGCGCTCGAAGCCCTCGACCGTGCCGTAGACGACGTCTACGCCGTCGGCGCGCAACGCGTTGTAGATCGCCGGCTGCGGCGGCCCCTTCCAGTCGGGGTGCTTGCCGACACGCAGCATGTCGATGAAGGCCAGTTGCTCGGCGGCGGTGAGCTGCGCGAACGGCTTGCCGTGCGCGCTGTTGCTCTGGCGGTCGATCTCGGTCAGCGCCGCGCGGTAGAAGTTCGCGAACGGTGGACGCGCGTTTGCGATGCGCAGGGAAAGCAGCGCCTCATGTGGCGGCACCGAGCACTGCTGATCGACGAAATGCGCAATGCCGTTGTCGCGCGCGCCGGGCACCATGGCGTCGACGACGGCTTCGAGCCGCGCGGCTTCGTCGGCGTTCAGGACCTTGAGTGGGACTTTTTGCGCCCGCGCTTCTTTCGGCAGCAGCAGAACCTCGGCGCCCCCGACGGTGAATGCCAACGCACCCGCCGCGGCGCCCCGCACGAATGTGCGGCGCCTGATCGCGTCCATGATTACCTCCCCGTCGAGCGCCCTTCGCGGACGCTTCGTGATTCATTTTTGTCGCGCCCGCATTGCGCGGGTAGGGCAAGGCTACTGCCGCTCGTTGGCGGCGTCACGCTCAATTTTCATTATTCTAAGTCGAGAGCTGGTGCGATTTCTCAGCCGCTCATTCCCGCGCAAGCGGGAATCCAGTCTTTACGATTCTGGGTCCCCGCCTTCGCGGGGACGAGCGGCTTGCAGTTACGCACTACTTCCTCAATCCCGCCGACTCCGCGACGCTCGCCCACTGCGCGATCTCGCTCGCGATGTAGCGGGAGAATTCGTCCGGCGTGCCGCCGAGCGCCTCGAAGCCTTGCTTGCGCAACGTCTGGATGACGTCGTCCATCGTCAACGCCTCGTTGATCCCGACTGAGACCTTGTCGACGACCACGCGCGGCGTGCCGGCCGGCGCCAGCATCCCGAACCAGAGCCCGGCGTCGAAGCCCTGGTAGCCGGCATCCGCCATGCTCGGCAGACCGGGCAGTACGCCCGCGCGCGTGGCCGCGACCGCGGTCAGCCCGCCGGACTGGATGTGCGGCAGCACCGTCGGCGCCGGCGAGAACATCACCGAGATACGTCCCGCCAGCAGGTCGGTGAGCGATTGCGCGCTGCCAGGGTAGGGCACATGCGTGAGCTTGATGCCGGCGACGATGTTGAGCAACTCGCCGTACACATGTAGCGCGCTGCCGACGCCGGAGGAGCCGTACATCATCGGCTCGGGTTTCGCTTTCGCCGCCTTCACCAGGTCGGCGACGGTGCGGATGCCGGTCGAGGGATGCGCCACCAAAATGTTCGGCACGGTGGCGACCGGCGCGACCGGTGCGAGGTCCTTGGCGAAGTCGAAGTTGAGCTTGGAGATCGAGGCGTTGATGGTGTTGGCGACCGTGCCCATCAGCAGCGTGTAACCATCCCTCGGCGCCCGCGCGACGTATTCGGCGGCGAGGTTCGAGCCGGCGCCGGCGCGGCTCTCGACCACGAACTGCTGACCGTATTTCAGGCTGAGCTTCTGCGCCACCGTGCGGGCCGCGTAGTCGGCGGTCGAGCCCGGGCCGAAGCCGACGATGATGCGCACTGGCCGCGCCGGATAGTCGTCGGCCGCCGCACTGGAATAATCTGCTGCGAGCGATGCAGCCGCGAGCAAAAAGCACGCGGCAACGCGCGTGGGCGTCAGCATGCATTCCTCCCCGTCTTTTATTCCCGGCAGGATAGCATGCCGCGGCCGCGCGCGGCGCCCTATTGCGGCGGGGGTTGACGCTTCATAATGCAAGGTAGCGCAGCGAACTCGGTTTAATTCCCTCTCCCCAGCGGGGAGAGGGTTAGGGTGAGGGGGTTCGAACCTATCGAGAGAGCTAGTCCCCCTCACCCCACCCCCAATGGGGAGAGGGAGCAGACCGAGTACGCCGCCCGATTTTGAATCATGCTCCGCGATCGCGAGTAAGAGCGAAGGACACGTCAAAATGATCGACCTGTACTATTGGACCACGCCGAACGGCCACAAGATGACGATCTTCCTGGAAGAGGCCGGGCTGCCGTACAAGATTTTCCCGGTGAACATCGGCAAGGGCGAGCAGTTCACGCGCGAGTTCCTGGCGGTCTCGCCGAACAACCGCATCCCCGCGATGGTCGATCACGAGCCGGCGGGCGGCGGCGCGCCGATCGCGGTGTTCGAGTCGGGTGCGATGTTGCTCTATCTCGCCGACAAGATCGGCAAGTTCATCGCCAAGGACATTCGCGGCCGCACCGAGACGCTGCAGTGGCTATTCTGGCAGATGGGCAATCTCGGGCCGATGTCGGGGCAGAACAACCACTTCAGCAACTACACGGTCGACAAATACCCTTACGCGATCGACCGCTACCACAACGAGGTGAACCGGCTGTACGGCGTGTTCAACGCGCGGCTGGCCGATCGCCCGTTCATCGCTGGCGAATATTCGATCGCCGACATGGCGAGCTATCCGTGGATCGCGATCCACGAGCGCCAGCATCAGAAGATCGAGGATTTCCCGCATGTGAAGCGCTGGCACGACGCGATCAAGGCGCGGCCGGCGGTCGTGCGCGCCTATGCCAAGGCGAAGGAGGTCAACCCGAATGCCGGCGGCATCCGCACCGCGGAGGAACGCGCGATCCTGTTCGGACAGACCGCCGCGTCGGTGCAAGCGGCGGTAAGGTAGGGCGGGACTGATCGCGTCAAATAGAAAGAACGGACTCATGGACATCAAACGCAGCGGCTCAACGCCATCCGGCAAAGGTCCGGCGGATTATTTCACGGGCGCGGTCCGCGTCGACCCGCTGTTCCAGGCGGCCGATCCGGCGCGAGTCGTCGGCGCGAGCGTCACCTTCGAGCCGGGCGCGCGCACCGCATGGCACACGCACCCGCTCGGTCAGACGCTGGTCGTCACCGCCGGATGTGGCTGGGCGCAGCGCGAAGGCGGGCCGGTCGAGGAGATCCGGCCGGGTGACGTCGTCTGGTTTCCGCCGCTCGAAAAGCACTGGCACGGCGCCACTGCGACGACTGGCATGACACATCTTGCCATTCAGGAAGCGCTGAACGGCAAGACCGTCGACTGGCTGGAGAAGGTCAGCGACGAGCAGTATCGTAAGTAGGCGCTACGGGAGCGGATTCGCCATGCGATATTTGTGGGCGGTGCTAGTCCTCCTCGCCTCGGCGGCCGGCGCCGCCGAAGTGGGGCCGTGCAACGATCTCGATCGGATCAGTTCCCTGGTCGGTCAAACGAGGTCGTTCTCCCAGGAGAAAATCAAGATTGCCCACGTGGACACTGATGGCGAGCCGGTCTGTTGCAGCTCCCACCTTCTTGTATTCATCCCCAGTCCGGAGATTGGCAGCCAGTGCTTCGCGGTCAGCCAACAAGCTGCAAAAGCCGATGGGAGTGCGCGCGGCTTCAGCAATGTCGAGTTCAGCCGGATCAAGGCCGCCTATGATCCCAAGCGCGGCTTGCTGCTGACGGTGCCGTACACTTTGTACAACGACGGCAAGCCGGGAAAACCCGGCACCGTGAACGTGCGCGTGAACTTGACGGGCAATGGCTCCGTCAGGATCGAGCCGTAGCCATTAGGCTTCAGCGTTACGCCCGTCCGGCTACCGCCGAAAGATGAACGGGCTGTTCTGCTGATCGTTCGGGCCGCGCCGGCGTGTGTCAGGTTGGGGCGCTGGCTGGCCAAAGAGGCCACCGAAGAAGCCGCCGCCACCGCCGCGTTCGTTAGCGGCAATGCGGTCTTCGGGCGGCGTGCGCGGGCGCGTGATGAGGCCGCCCTGCGGTTGGTTGTTCAGGGCGACGACGAACTCCGTGCGATAGTTGGTCTCGCGGTGCAGCGGCTCATCCGAGATGATGATCGACGATCGCGGCAAGGCCGTCGGCCCGAAGCGATCGATCACCTCCTGCGGAATGGTGATGCGGTCGAGCGCGTCCTTGGCATCGCCCGCACCGTCGACCGTGACCGCGGTCCAGCGCAGGCCGCCGTCGGTGCTCGCCACCGCCGTGATCACATGCGTGCCGATCGGCTGGTTGGGATCGCGAATGGTGACCGGAAGCTCGATCGCATCGAACAGCTCGCCCGCATCCGGCAGCTTCTCCTGCGTGTTGCGCCTGATGTAAAGCTTCTGCGTCGCGCGGCTGATGAACACAGAGACCGGGACAAGCGAGAGCCTGGCGTCGCGTGCTGCTGTGGCAGCCGCGAGCTGCTTGCCTAGTTCCTCGGCCCTCGCTGCCGCTTTCTGCTGCTGGTCCTCAGCCTTGGCCTTCGCCTGATCGGTCTTGGCGGTGGCGAGCCGTTTCTCGGCGGCTTTGAGCTCAGCCTTGGCGCGGGTGTTGGCCTGTTCGAGCTTGGTCATCGCCACCGTCGGGCTTTTCGTTGCGGCCTTCTTCGTCTGTTTGGCCATCTTGGCGGCTTCGTCAGCCTCGCGGGCGAGCGTTTCGGCGCGCGTCCGCGCGGCCGCGAGCGCCTCCGCATTCGGCGCGAACAAGGCCGGATGGGAAAACGCCACCGGCTCCGCGTCGTTCGGCGAGATGATGATGCGGGTGTTCATGCGGATCTTGTCGAACAGCTTCTCGGCAAAGCCGAACGGCAGGCGCACGCAGCCGTGCGAGGCCGCATAGCCGGGCAGCGGGCCGCCGTGCAGCGCGATGCCGTTCCAGGTGATGCGCAGCATGTTCGGCATCCAGGCGTCGTCATACATATTCGAGCGGTGGTCCTTGTTCTTCTCCACCACGGCAAAGACGCCGGCCGGCGTTTCGCGCCCTTTGGTCCCGGTCGATACCGGTGCGCTGAGAACCCAGCCGTCGGCGTCGTAGATGGTCACCCGCTGGCTCTTGATCGACACGATCGCCATGATCGCCTCGCCGGCCTGGCGCGGGGCGGTCGCCTCGGGGGCCTGCGCCGGACGTGCCGGCGGCGCCGCCTTGCGGACTTGGGTGTCCTTGCGGGCCTGGGCATCGGCGGGCGACGGGGTCAGGGCCGACAGCGCGGCTACGGTTGCGAGCGCGATGGCGGGAGGGCACCACCGCCAGATCGTCCCCGTAGAGCCTGCCGTCGCAAATCGACCTGTCATGTCATCCTGCCTTTGAGATGCGCCCGCCTTTGAATGCGTCAGTCGGCCCCTGCCAAGGCAGAATCGCGACGCGACGTTCTCAGACCATGTAGATAGTTTCCATCGCGACCAGCCGTCAATAATCCGTTCGCAAGGGCGGCGGTTCGGCGCCGCGGACGGCGCAAGCTGACGTGAAATGTGGCAATACGCGGGTGCCGCCAGGCCAGCGTCAATGCGACCCTGGCACGGCAAACCCGCGTTCGGTCCAAACCGCGGCCGCCGCTGGCGCCGTCAGGCTTGCGACAAATGCCCGGGCGATGTCTGGCTCTTTTGCACTCTTCAGCACCCCGGCCGTGAACGGCTCCCGGTCTTCCAGAGGATGCGGCAGGGTGCCGGCGAACTTCAGGCCGGCCGTGTTGACGATCGTGCTCTTGAAGGTGACGCCGATCGCCGCCTCACCCTTCACAATCGCCATGACGACGCGTTGGCTGCCGGGCACCAGCACCGCCTTGCGCGCCACTTCGTCGGCCATGCCGATCTCGGTCAGAGCGCGGGCGAAGTACTGGCCGAACGCTCCACCGCTCTTGGGGTCGGTGTAGGAAATCGACGGCGCAGCGCGCAGCAGAGCCTTGAAGGCCTCCAGCGTGGAGACGTCTGGCGTCGGCGCGTCAGCCCGAACGCCAACGCCAGCCAAACTTGCCGCGACTGGCACCGGATCGTTCAGTAAGCCGTCGCTGACCAGCGCCACCTTACCCGGCTCCGGCAGCACGATGGCATCGATCGGTTTGCCGGCCCTGATGTCTGCGAGGATTGGCCCGGTCAGGCTGTAGACGATATTGACCTTGTGGCCAGTGGCACGGGTAAAGGCCTGCGCGATACGATCGAGCGGATCTTGCACCGCGTTCGCGGCCAGCAAGCGGACTTCACCAGCCACCACAACGCCGGTGCTCGCCGCCAGTGAAAGCAGGATGGCGATGATATTTCGGAGCATGCGATCAATTCTCCCGGCTATCGACCTGAAATAGCTGCGCGGCGTGTATCGGTTATGGTGCTTCCATGCCTCTGGCGGCGATCACCTTGGCAGCCTCCGGCGTTCTCAGCGAGGCCAGAAATGCCCGAGCCGCGTCGGGCTGCTTGGCCGAGGCGCTGATGCCGCCGGCGAGGATCGTTTTCACCTGCACGCCGTCAGGCAGAGGCCCAACGTATTCCAACCCCTGAATTCCTGTAATGCCTGCCACCGTCTGCATGATCATGTCGGCGCGCCCGTCGAGAACGTATTGAGGCCCCGAGGCGCCCGTAAACAAGATGCTCTTGCTTTTCATTTGATCGGCGATTCCGAGCCGCTCGAAAATTCCGGCGACATCCAGGCCCGCTCTTCCTTCGCCCGAGTACGTCACGGCCTTAGCTTTGAGCAATGACTGCTTGAACGCTTCGACCGAACCGATGTCTGGCCTCGGTGCACCCGCGCGGATGGCGAGCCCGATACGGGTATTGGCGAGTGCCACGTTCGTTCCCGCGCCGATCTTCTTTAGGTCGATAAGGCCTTCGATGACATCCGACTGTGAGATGGCGGCGTCGAATTGTTCGCCGGCTTCAATGGCGGTCTTGAGATTCGTCCCCATGAAACGAATAACCAGCTTGTGCCCGGTGCTCCGTTCAAATTGCGGCGCAAGCTCTGTGACGACAGGTCTGAAAGCGTTTGAGCAGAGCAACGTAATTTCTGCGGACTCCGCCGCATCAGGCGAATGAACAAGGGCGATCGTCAAAATACCGACAACCAGGCCAAGGACGCTTTTCATAATCCCTCCCAACATGGCATTTATAAGCGCTACTATACCGTACAAAGTGCCGATTATTGACGGGCACTAGCTTTCTTGTCGTGAAGCATTTGCGTCGGCTCGTTCGCCGTAGACCACGCTACGCTGGTTGATACGGGCCGCGGAACCACGGGGAGGGGGGAGATGTCGAAGCGAACCGCGGTTGTCGTCGTTCACGGCATCGGCAGCCAACGCGCGCTCGAGACGGTGCGCGGCGTGATACGCGCAGTCTGGTCCGATGGCGACAGCGCGAGCGACGCGCGCAAGCGAATCTGGACGCACCCCGAAGCGACAGCAAACGACATCGATCTCGCCGTGATGACGACGAATACGGTGCCGGGTACGCAGGGCCGGGTCGTCGATTTTCACGAACTGTATTGGGCTCACCTGATGAGCGAGACCAAGGCGGTTGCGGTCCTGCTCTGGCTGTTCGAGCTCGCCCGCAAGGGCCCGAACATGAAGCCGGGGATGAACGGGCTTTGGTGGAGCGGCGCGATCTTCGTATGCCTGCTCGTCCTGTCGCTAACGCTCCTCATTCTTCAGGGCGTTCTGCTGTTCTCCGATACCGCTGCTCGGACGATGGTGATCGCGCCATTCCTGTTGCTGTTCAGCATCATCACATTCGGGCTTGCGATCGCGTTGCGATATCGCGCATTGCGCCTTGTCACGCTGCTGGGCTTGCTGTGTGCCGCGGGCATCCCGATCATCGTCGGCTACTATCTTGTCCAAGACCTGGTGCTGCCAAGCGGCAGAGGCAGGGGACTTATAAATGTGCCAGACCTCATCACGTGGGTCACCCTGCCACCCGTCATCGCACTGTTTGCAATCTACCTATTGATGGGGCGGCAGGGCCTGCGTGCATTCTGGCGCATCCTGGTTGTTTCGGCGGTCGTGTTTCTGCTTGTTCTTTACTACTTGTGGACCTCCAAGTTGGAAACGGTCGCCAACCTGATGAATGGCTGGCGCCCATGGAGCCTCAACTCGGACTGGAGTTCGGTCGTCGCGTGGACGATTGTCGGGTTCTACCTCGCGGTCAACGCAGCGTTTCTGCAGCCGTACCTCGGTGACGCCGCGCGCTATTTCCGCAACTCGCCCGCCAACGTCGCGGTGCGCCGGGAAATCCGCAAAGAGGCGGTCGAGCTGCTCGATCGCCTGCACGAATCCGGCCGCTATGACCGGATCGTCGTTGTCGCGCACAGCCTCGGAAGCGTGATCGCCTACGACATGCTGCGCGCCTACTTCAGCCGGATTTGCGACCAGTTGCCGCCGCCGTCGGAACTCGGGCCGGAGATCGCCGAGATCGACAAGGCCACCTGGCAACCCGGCGCCGAGGCTTCACGCGACGACAAGACGGCGCTGCGCGAGAAAGCCCGCAAGGCGATCGCGCGTATCGCTGCGGCGACCGACAACACGGCGCTGCCACCAGAGACGAAACCCAAGAGCTGGCTGGTGACCGATCTCGTCACGGTCGGAGCAGCGCTCACCCACGCGCACTTCCTGATGTGTGTCGGCAAGACTGAGCCTGATCTGCAGAACGACTTCGCCCGGCGCGTGCGCGAGCGGGAATTTCCGACCTGCCCACCGCAGCAGCTCGACAAAGACGGTCTTCTGTCGTTCTGGAACCCGCGGACCGGGCGCAAGGAGTTTCACCACGGCGCGCTGTTCGGGCTCACGCGCTGGACCAACATCTATTTCCCGTTGGAGCAGGTTTTCTGGGGAGACGCGATCGGCGGTCCTTTGGCGCCGATCTTTGGATCCCATATCGTCGACGTTCCCGTCGCGACACGCGCGGCCGGCGGCGCCGACTTTTTCACGCATACGGCCTATTGGGATGTCGGCCGGCCCGAAGGCTGGAACGCACCCCATATCGTGGCATTGCGCGATGCCGTCGATCTGGCAGACATGGGCTCGGCCAAGGATTTGATCGACCCGGGAAGCGCCGCGCCCGCTGGTGGCTCTAGGACGTAGCTTCGTCGCTTCCGGCGCTAGGCCCTCACGCCAGATGCGGAATCTGCGGCCGCTCGCCCTTCGCCTTGCCAGTGATCGGTGGACGCGGAAGCTTGGTCGTGCCCGGCTCCATCGTGAAGGTGTAGTCGAGCGAATACCACGGGCCTTTGACATCCGCCGCCGGCGCCGGCTCGTTCTCGTGCCGCACATAGTTGCCGATCAGCTTGCGCGTCACGCCGAACTGCACGTCGGAGTCGATGAACTTGTCGTCCTGGACGTAGATCTGCGAGATCAGCGTCTTGAAGCCGTCCTTGGTGGCGAGGAAGTGCAGGTGCGCGGGCCGCATGTTGTGGCGTTTCTGCGCGCGCAGGAGATCGCCGGTCGGGCCGTCGATCGGGATCGGATAGCCGGCGGGCTTGATGCTGCGGAACGCCATGCGGCCGTCCTTGTCGGTCACGAACTTGCCGCGCAGGTTCATGTCGGCCTGCACCGGGTCCTGGTTCTCGTAGAAGCCCTCGGTCGACGAGTGCCAGATGTCGATCTCGACGCCGGCAATCGGCTTGCCCGCCTTGTCGAGATACTGCGCATTGACGAACATCGGATCGCCGGGCGTTGGCGAGCGCACGATCGAGCCGCCGTTCTCGGTCGCCGGCGAATGCATGCGCCAGAACGGGCCGAGCAGGCTGGCGTCGGTGTCGCCGCCGTTGTCGCCGTTGTTGAGCATGACGATGAGCTGCGAGAAGCCGAGCGAGCCGGAGATCAGCACCGCCTCGTTGTGGGTCTCGTTCGAGGCCTGGCCGATCTTGACGATGTAGTTCATCGCCTCGCGGAATTCCTCCTCGGTCAGCTTCGTCTCGCGGGCGAAGTCGTGCAGGTGGCGCACGAACGCGCCCATGACCTCGCGGAAGCGCGCGTTGGGTGCGCGCGCCAGCTCGGCGAGCACGGCTTTGGTGACGTCTTGTTCGGTCTCGATGATCATTGGTTCCCACCCGTCGTCATGGCCGTGGCATAGCCTGTCGTAAGACGGGCGTTAGCGCCCTGATGTCCCGGCCATCCACGTCTTCGCTACCCTATTAATAAGACGTCGATGCCCGGCACAAGGCCGGGCATGACGGAGAATGCTGTTAGATCAGGGCGCCGGAGATTTTCCCGCCGCTGCCGCCGCGGCGCGCAGGCAGGCCGGGCACAGGCAGTCTTGGGGCGAATCCTGGGCCGCGCTGTCCGGCATCGGCAGGCGGTAGGGCTCGTCGGCGCACCAGCAGCCGCCGCCGAGGCTGCAGTCGAAAGCCGTGCCGCAGCGCGCGCAGGCGAGGCGGCGCGCGGCGCTGGGTTTGGGCGGTGCTGAGGTTTTGGCTTCGGGCTTGGGCTGGGCCATGATCAGGGCGGTGCGTTCTTGTCGGGGGCGGTTTGCTCGATTTCGGCACCGATCGCTTCGATCGACGCGCCGGCCTCGATGCGCCGGCGGATGTCCTTGAGGCGCATCAGCTGCTGGACGATCTGCGGCGCCATGTCGAGCTTCTCCATCAGCCGCCAAACATAGACGAAAATCGCGAAGATGGTGCCGATTTCGACAGCCGTCAGGTAAGTGACGCGCAGCAGCACCAAAAGGAACACGAGCATCGACAGCACCTCGATGGTCGTCCAGTTGAGCGCATCGGCGTCGGAGAGCTTCACGCGCCAGGCGCGGACCTTGGCGAAGTGATCGGCGACGGGCTTCTCCTGCGCGGTGCCGATGACGTCGACTTCGTGCTCGATCTGGTCGTTGAGCGACCGGTTGAGCGCAAGCGAGCGGCGCATATAGCCGCGGTTGATGATCGCGACCGGCACGAACAGCAGCGTCGCCACCGCGCCGATGATGAGGTCGTAGTAGAACAGGATGGCGGCCGACCCGAGGATGCCGACCATCGTATTGATGACGACCGGCATGTCCTTCTCGAAGAAGGTCACGAACTCGCGCGACATGCCGGAGCGCGCCGCCACCTTGGTCGCTTCGATGCCGGCCTGTCGCTGGCGCAGCACGGTGTCGATGACGATGGTGTTGTAGACCTTGGTGTAGAGGCGGGTGTCGTACATCTGCCGGCAGCAGCCGATCGTGGTGTGCAGTACCCACGCGATCATGACCGGCGCGATCATCCGGTAGTCGTGCGCCAAGAGGCCGTTGATCGCCAGCCCGGTGGCCCACGGATACGACAGTTCCAACAGGTCCTCGGTCAGCGTCAGCGCATAGGTCAGCGCCATGCGCCAGCGGAACGGCCGAAGCGCCTGGATCGCGGATGTGGATGGAGCAGCGGGGATGTCGGGCATGAGCCAGAGCGTAGCCGGACAAGGCTGATCCGCAAATGCTGTCAGCTAAAGCTGAACGCTCTATCCCCGCTCGTCCCCGCGAAAGCGGGGACCCAGTGATTTCAAGACTGGATTGCCGCGTGCGCGGGAATGAGCGGAGGATAGAGCCTAGTCAAAAAGCGATAGAGCGTCGTCAAGCGGTCGTGCGTCAGCTCACGTGCCGCGGCCCCACAGGCCGCAATAGCGCCGCGCGATGAAGGGCAGGCCGTTCGCGTAGCCCGGCCAGCTCTCGTAGCCCTCGAGCTTGAACTCCTTCTCGCCCGGCTCCCAGCAGCGGCCGGCCTGGCCCAGCCGTTTACCCTCGGCGGACGCCAGCTGATAAATCTTGAGAACGTTCTCAGCGTCTTTCTTGGTGCCGAGGCGGCCGTTCGGTGCGCCGGGGTGGCCGGGAATCAGCCGTTCCCAGTCCAACGCCAGCACCCGTTTCATGAAGGTCTCGGTCTCGAGCGGGAAGAAGTCGATCATGCCGCGGCCGGGCATCGAGCCGACCGGGATGGTGTCGACCACGAAGATGATCTTCTCACGCGGCAGCCGCATCACCAGGGTGGTGTCGGAGTGGTTCGGCCCGAGATAGTGCAGTTCGAGCGCTGTGCCGCCCAGGTTGAGCGTCGTCCGGTCGCCGACATAGCGATCCGGCATCGGCGTGTGCGGGTCTTTGACCGCCTCCAACCGCTTCTTCGCGTTCTTGTGGGCGATGATGGTGGCGCCGGCGTCCTTGAACGCCTTGCCGCCGGCGATGTGGTCGAAGTGATGGTGGCTGTAGACCAGGTAGCGGATCGGCGCCTGGGTGATCTTGCGGATCTCGGCGACGTAGTCCGCGCCGCCAGTCGGCCGGCCATAGGCGACCGGGTCGGTGGCGATCACGCCGTCCTTGGTGACGATGAACATCGCCTGGTGGTTGCCGTTGCGGAAGATGTAGACGTTGTCCGTGCCGTCGACCTTGGTGGTCTCGATCTGCGGACGTTTCGCCGCTTCCTTGGGCGCTTCCTTGGCTTTCTCCTGGGCCTGCTCCTTGTCTTGGGCCAGTGCCCGGGGTGGTGCGTTGAGCGCGGCCCAGCCTAGCGCCAGCAGCGCGGCGGCGATGGCGCCAATACGAATTCCCGACATCGTGATCCTCCCTCCGTCATGCGAGATGTCCGCCGCACCTGCGCCGGACGCCTCACTAACACCGGACCGTTGCGTCTAGTCCGAGGATGGGAAGAAGTTTTGGGGCCGGCGCGTACCGGCGCCGGCCCCATCGAAGGCTGTGTCGTCTTTGTTATTTTTTCACGCTCGCCTTCTTGATCGTCGCCTTTTTCGGCACCGGCGTGGCCTGCGGCGCCGGCGTGGGCGCTGCCGCCGCGGCGTTCTGGGCGTCGTCCTCCTCGTAGACGAAGCAGAGATGGTATTGATCGGCCGGCACGTCGCGGCTGGTCGCGCAGCGATGGAACATCAGCAGATCTTCTTCCGACGCGTAGTGCGCATACGGCGCGACCATGTAGCGGGTCTCGCCGTCGAACGACGAGCCGAAGCGGTCGATCCGGCCCTTGAGATACGGCGCGACGTCGAGGATGGCGTCGTGCAGCGAATTGCCCTCGATGAAGTTGTCGGGCAGCTGGTCGAACGGGCCGTCATAGTAGTTGTTGACCCGTGAATTGCCCTCGTACACGCCGATCAGGATTTTCCGGTCGAGCTTGTGGTCGCGGTAGAACGCAAAGCCGGTGCGATTGCCGATCAGGATGCGGTCGGTCGACGGCGACGCCTTGAAGGTCTCGTTCGGCGTGATGGTCTCGTCGAGCAGGTAGTGGAACGCCTTGAGCTTCTGATTGTAGACCATCAGGAAGCGCACGCCGGACTCGTCGAAGATCGGTCCGATGAAGCGCTCGTCGGCGCTCATCACGCCGGCCGGCGGCTTGACGTGGCGGAGATCGTTGAGATCGAACACCACCGACTTGGCGCCGAGCGTAATGCGATAAGACAGGTCGGCGATCTTCTCGATCGTGACGCCGTCGTCCTTGTTCATGATCTTGAACACCGGCTCCTGTGCCGACGTCCATTCAGAGAATTCCGGTGCGAACGCGAAGTGCACCAGGCCTTCGTCGCGACGCTCGTTCTCGAGCCGGATGTTGCCGGAGTAGCTCGTGCCGCCGTAGTTGAACTTGAAGTAGTAGTAGTTCTCGGTCGGATAGACCGTGACGCGCTCGGGCAGGCTTTCGAGCACCATCTTGAACACCGACAGTGCATCATTGACCTTCAGCGTGTCCTTGAGCGCGATGTCTTCGAGGAATTGCTGGTTGGTGGTGACGCGCGGCCGGGTTTCGTTGGCCGAGGCGCCGTCGAGACCTGCAACCAGGAGCCCGGTGGCAAGCACCGTTCCGGCCAGCAGGGTACGCATCATGCGGGTGGCGGAACGAAGCGGGTTGATCGTGCTCATGGTCGTAGCTCCCGTTTGAATTCGTGTTTCGTGGGGTAGGTGCCGGTCCCCTGCGAACAGGGGACCGGCGTTGTCGTTGTTACTTGCGGAAGTTCTGCGGGCCGACGCGGCCGCCGCCGAAGCCACCGCCACCACCCATCGGGGGACGGCTCGTGTTGAACGGCCGGACGGTGTTGGGCGAACCCATGCCCATTCCGCCTTGGCCGCCACCCATGCCGCCGGCACCTTGGCCGCCGCCCATGCCACCGGCGCCCATGCCGCCCATGCCTGAGCCACCGCCCATGCCGGAGCCGCCCATGCCGCCGCCCATTCCGCCACCCATGCCGCCGGTGGAGCCGCCCATGCCGCCGCCCTTGCCGGAGCCGCCGCCCATGCCACCGCCGTTATTCGCGGCGTTGCTGCGGGCCCGCGAGTGTTGCGGTGTGTCGGACTTCTTGCTCAGCACGGTGTTGTGCGTGGGCTCACTCTTCGGCGTCTGGTTCTTGCTCATCACGCGCAAGTGCACGATGCCTGGGATCGGCGTGCCGGGGCTCACCGAGGGGCTGTGCTGCGGGCTCAGCGAACGCGAGTGCTCCGGCGGGCTCAGCGGACGCTGATGCGTCGGCGGGCTCAGCGGACGCTGGTGCGTCGGCGGGCTCAACGGCCGCTGGTGCACCGGGCTCAGGCTCCGATTATGCGTCGGGCTGAGGTAGCGGTTGTGCTGCGGGCTCGTGTCACGACGATGCTCCGGGCTCAGGCGCCGGTGATGCGTCGGGCTCATGTGCCGCCAGTGGATCGGGCTCATGTGCCGGCGATGCGACGGGCTGAGGTTACGCCAGTGGCCGTCCGACCAGAACCGATCATGCGCGCTCGACCAACGGCGGTCGTGGCTTGCCCAGCGGCTGTGCGAGTGCCAGCGCCAGTGGCTGAAGAAGCGTGCATGTGAGCCGGCGCGGTAGTGGCTGACGCCGCGGCCGTGATCCGCGATGAACAGCGGATAGACCGAGGAGTATGCCGCGCTGGCCAGCGGGCAGATCTGGTACACGCTGATGTCGCCAATCATGGTCGCGTCGTTCTTGGCGACCTGGTTGGGGATCACGTTGCCGGACGCATCGACGTTGATGTCGACGTCGACCATGTAGGCCTGGAACGGGCCGATCGGCGTGGCTGGTGCCTGCGCGTTCTGGGCGTTGGCGCCTTCCGGAACCAGCGCGTTGTACATGTCCTGCGGCTGGCCTTGCGCGCCGTGCACTTCCGTCTCGTCGAGCTGGAACTGCGGAGCGCCATCCTGCGCGCTGACCTGCTGCACCTGCGACGTCTGCGTCGGCAGCGCGCCGCCCGGGTTGCAGGGGCCATCGGGTGAGCACAGCTTGTCGCCGGAGATCCAGACGAAGCCGTCGGCTTCACCCGTTGCACGCCCATCGGCCGTGTAACCCGGACCGAAGGTCGCGCCGCCGGCGCAGTTCGCGTTGATGTAGGGCGCGCCCTCACGCGAACGATCGTAGTTGCCGATGTCGTAGCGGCCGACCGCACGCCACGCGCCGGTCTTGTCGAGCTCGTAGCGGATGGTGCGCGCCTCGTGCGGGGTGGCGAACGCATTTTCCTGGCCGAGGCCGAGGTTGCGCAGGCCGCCACGCTCGGCGACGAGCATGATCGGACGGCCCGAGCAGGCCGGGAAGGTGATGTCGGAGACCGGCCGGCTGTAACCGGCGCGGGCGACGTCCTGCGGGTTGGAGAAGAAGTCCGGCAGCACCGCTTCGCGCCGCACGCCGCTCGGATCGAACGAACCGTCCGCGCCGAGCCGCACAGACCAGAGCGAGTTGCGCTTCTCGTCGTCCGGCAGGTTCGCCCAGTCCGAACCGCCAAGGTCCGGGCTGCTCGCCACCGAGTAGTACAGGCGGGTTTCATTGTTCGGGCCGCGCCACACGCCGAGACCCCACACGCGGCGGTTCGACTCGGCGATGTTCCAGCAGTCCGTCGTGGTATCGAAGCGGCCTTCGCAGTTCGCGATCTTCGCCGCCGACGACGGGTTGAACGCGATCGGCTTCAGGCTCTGCGACTGGCCGGTCTGCGCATCGACGAAGCTCGTGCGGCCCTGGGTGCCGTGATCGAAGCTGCCCAGGTCGCGGCCGTCGAGGCCGAACCGGTGGATCATGCCGGTCTCGAGGTCGGAGACCAGGACCTGCTTGTTCCAGCGGTCATACGCGATGTTGCCGAGCGCGGCGCCGGAGTTCTGACGGCCGTTCAGCGTGACGGTCGCGAACAGCGTCGGCTTGTAGCCGTTCGACGCGTCGAGCCGGTAGATCGCGCCGGGACCGCCTTCACCGAACATGCCGGGCATCCACTGCGCGTTGTCCGCGGTGCGGTGCAGGCCGAAAGCGGCGGTGGCGGTGACATAGACATTCGGCGGCGTGGCATCGTCGAACGCGACGCCGAACACCTGGCCGATCTGGCCGGCGGTGACCGGAGCGCGTTGCGGCTCGTTGATCCAATGCTGGCCCTGCGCGGCCGCGCCTGGCGAGCGCAGGTCGAGAATGCTGCCGACCGTGCCGTTCTGATCGATGGCCGGCAGGCCGTCAGTTCCCTGTGCGGTACCGGAGAACCGGGTGGCGAAGGCTTCGCCGGGCTGCAGGCCCTGCGCCAGGCCGGGGCCGGCGGTGAGCGACAGCAGCAGCAAAGCGGTGGCGCCGACGAGTTGCGTTCGGCGTTTGGCGAGATTGTTTGACGAGACGGCGGGCATGGGGAATTTCCTCTTTTTTGCTCTGGAGGTGAAGTGCCCAACGCCACCACGTTCGGACAGTCGGGCACTGCGCCTGACACGCCATTCGTCGCCGGGCGCTGCGGCCAGGTTCGAAAATCGACGCCGAATGAGCGATTCTGTACGGCTGTTCAGCCAAATTGGCGCAAACGCGCCCGACAGCGTTAACGGCTGGTGTGAACGGTGGCGTGAATTAAGCGCGACGGGCGGCGACGCAACACCTAAGAAACAAAACACCAATGAAACAAGGCGCGGCTCATGCGCCGCGCCTTGTGTTATCCGCCAGAAGTCTCAGCAAATCGTATGCGCGACCAAACAGGCGCGCTGAAATCAGTGCGCGATCTATTTGACCGGCGGCATGCCGCCGAAGAAGCCCGCGATCTGCCAGGTGTCGCCGTTCTTGGCGTAGCAGAGCAGGTCGTTGGGCAACGGCAGCAGTGCCTCGGAAGCCACGAATCCGAACTGTCCCGACGGCAACACGATGCGCACGGTCTCGGTGTGGACCGCAGCGGACGGCGACAGGTCGGGATGCACCCACACCAGATGCATGCCGAGCTTGCCGGTGACCGCGCTGTTCGGCGTTGCAGCGGAACGCACCTCGACGCCCTCCTTGGCCGGATAGTACCAGAACGCTGACGAGGTGCCGGTGGCATCGCCGAGTGCCTGCGCTGCGGCGTTGTCGAGCTTCGGTTCGCCCGGCGCGCAGATCACGCCCTTGCGCTCCGGCGCGGGATCGCCGGTCGCATCGCCGGCGAATGTCGCGAGAATGTCCCAGCCTTCGGTGTTGGGATTGTCGAGGTAGAGCGCGCGCGTCAGGTTGTCGATGCCGGGGCGTCCCTGCAGGGCGATGTCCTTGCCGTCGTCGGTCAGCCAGAAGAAATTGCCCGTGACAATTTTGGCAAGCGCGGCTCGGTCCTTGCGCTTGGCGATGTCGGCGAGCTGCTGGCGGAAGGCGGCGAAGCTCGGATCCTGCACCGGCTGCGGAAGCTGGATGGCGACCGGTTTGTAGGCCTGCGGTTTCGGCGCGGCCTCCTCTGCTCCAGCCAATTGGGCTCCAATCGATCCTAAAGACAACGCGCCGACGATCGCAATGGCAGCAGCAGCCGTGATCCGATGAACGCTACGCATGTGAACGCTAAGCATGGAAACTCCCCCGGTACGAACAGGTCGGACAGGCGTCGCATGGTTTTTATGCGCGTGCCGCGTGGGCATGTCCGACGTCGGCGGCAGGGAACGGGATGATCTGGCCGAAAAAATGTCGCGCGCGACGAGTCGCCGGTCGACGGCAAAAGAATGGTTCCAGCCTGGGGGCAGATCAGGCCGGAACCAGTTCGTTATTGCGCGCATCAACGCTACGCATACGCAACCAAAACGCTACAGACGCAACCAACGCTACAAATGGCTCCGGATGGTGAGCGGCAAAAAGCTAGCCCGTACCCGTTACATGGCGGTGACAGGCGTTTGACATTGTGGAAGATGCGCGATGCCGCTACCGAAGCCGGAAGCCCTTGTTTCATCCCGATAATCCCGCGAGTCACCCGCCATGCCCGCCGCACTTTCCTCGGCCTATCTGACGCCGATCCTGCTGCTGATCGGATCCAACGTGTTCATGACGCTCGCCTGGTATGGGCATCTGCGCTTCAAGGAGACGCCGTTGGTGACGGTGATCTTCGTCGCGTGGGGCATCGCCTTCATCGAGTACTGCATGGCGGTGCCGGCGAACCGTTGGGGCAGCGCCGTCTATACGACCGCGCAGCTCAAGACCATCCAGGAGATCATCACGCTGCTGGTGTTCGCGGCGTTCTCGGTGCTCTACCTGAAAGAGCCGATGACCTGGAATTACGCGATCGGATTTGTGCTGATCGCCGCCGGCGCGTTCTTCGTGTTTCGCGGACCGCTGTAATATCCCACGGTCGTCATTCCGGAAGCCGCGAAGCGGCTGTCCGGAATCCATCGCGCGATGCGCAATTCGTAAAATGGATTCCGGGCTCGCGGGCTTGTGCCCTAGCGCGTCGAAGACGCGCGTCAACGCGCTAATGGCACCCGGAATGACAAACGAGGGTGCTTCCGCTCATCGTTAATCTGTCAGTCTATTCATGAACTTATCCGCGATTTAAGTTGCGTTCGCCTCAGTCTCGACAAGACTAGCGCGCATCCATTCGCGATGGGTGCGATGGCTTGCTGACGGTGACGCATGGCACTTGATCCCAAGGACACCAAGACGCTGGCGGCGCTCGCGCTGCACCGGTTCGGACTCGGACCGCGCGCCGGCTCGGTTGCCGCGATCGCTTCCGATCCGCGCGGCGCGTTGCTCGCGGAGCTTGATCGCCCGAACGCCGGACGTCTTGCCGCGGCGGACCTGATGGACAGCGGCACGGCACTGCGTTCCGCGGTCGAGTTCCAGCAGGCGCGGCGCCAGATCCGCCGCGAAGCCAACGGCCAGAACACCCCGCAGCAGAAAAACGCCAAACAGGACAGCGTCCAACCGAAGAACGCGCAGCCACCCGAAGCCCCGCCGGAGAGCCCGCAGCAAAAGAACGCGCAGCAGAAAAGCGCCCAAGGGAACGCTCAAGGCAAAGGCGCACCGCGGCCGCGGCCGACGGTCGGTGTCGCGCCGCAGGAAATCTACATCGCCGAAGCCAAGGCGCGGCTCGATGCCGCGCTCGCCGCCGACACCGGCTTCACCGAACGCCTGGTCTGGTTCTGGTCGAACCACTTCTGCGTTTCCGCCGACAAGGGCCAGGTGCGGCCGATCGCCGGCGCGTTCGAGCGCGAAGCGATCCGCGGTCACGTGCTCGGCCGTTTCGGCGACATGCTGCTGGCGGTCGAGAGCCATCCGGCGATGCTGATATATCTCGACAATGCGCGCTCGATCGGCCCGAACTCGCCGGCCGGCCGCAACCGCCGCCGCGGCCTCAACGAGAACCTCGCGCGGGAAATACTGGAACTGCATACGCTCGGCGTGCGCAGCGTCTATACGCAAGATGACGTCACCAATTTCGCCAAAGTCATCACCGGTTGGACCGTGGTCCCGGCACGACAAGATCCTGAGCTTGGCGGCACGTTCAATTTCAATCCGCGCATGCACGAGACCGGTCCGCAGTCGGTGATCGGCAAGCGCTATGACGCCGCCGGCGTGGAGCAGGGCCGTCGTGTGCTCGCCGATCTTGCGCGTCATCCCGCGACCGCGAAGCACATCGCGCAGAAATTTGCGCGTCACTTCATCAGCGACGAGCCGCCGCCGGCGCTGATCGATCGTCTGACCAAGCGCTTCCTCGATACCGGCGGCGATCTCAAGGAGCTTGCCAAGACCCTGATCACGTCCGACGAGGCCTGGGATCCGTCGCGCGCCCGCTTCAAGCGTCCGACCGAATGGATCGTCGGATCGCTGCGGGCGCTCGGCGCCAAGCCTGAGGACGTTCGGCCGCTGGTGCAGGCGCAGAACCTGCTCGGCGAGCCGCTGTGGCGGCCGCCGGCGCCCAATGGATTTGCCGACGACAACGCCACCTGGCTCGACGGCGTGTCGCAGCGGCTCGATCTCGCCAATCAGTTTGCCCGCCGCAATGCCGGCGAAGCCGATCCGATGGCGGTGTTCGAGCAGACGGTCGCGCCGTTCGCGTCCGACGATACGCGCCGCACCATCGCCCGCGCCGAAAGTCGCCCGCAGGCGCTGGCGCTGCTGTTGATGTCACCCGAATTCCAGAGGCGATGACAATGCGCGAATGGAAGATGGACATGCGGGACTGGGAAGCAGAGCGCTGCCGCGAACTCGGTGCGTTCCCTCTCCCCAAGGGGGAGAGGGCTAGGGTGAGGGGGTTCGAACTTATCGAGGGAATTAGGCCCCCTCACCCCACCCCTCTCCCCAACGGGGAGAGGGAGCCGACCACCGATGCCGCTCGCGTTCGGCTCACGTCAAGAAGCTGCATGACTCGAGAAACGAACAATGACCATTAACCTCCACGCACCCACCCGCCGCGAATTGCTGCTTGCATCCGGCACGCTGTTCGCCTGGGCCTACACACCCAAGCTCGCGCTCGCCGAGGGCCGCGATCCGCGCCTGCTCACCATTGTCTTGCGCGGCGCGCTCGACGGCCTTGCCGCGGTCGCACCCGTCGGCGATCCGAACTGGGTCAAGCTGCGCGGCGACACCGCGCTGGTCCTCGGCGGCCAGACGCCGGCGCTGCCGCTCGACGGCATGTTCGCGCTCAATCCGGCGATGCCGAACCTGCATCGCCTCTACAAGGCGGGCGCGGCGACCATCGTGCACGCGGCGGCGACGCCCTATCGCGAGCGCTCGCACTTTGACGGACAGGACGTGCTCGAAAGCGGCCTGCCGCGTCCCGGCGCGGTGTCGACCGGCTGGCTCAACCGCGCGCTGGCGACCTTGGCGCCGGCGGACCGTACAAATCCGCGGGCCCGCAACGCGTTCGCGGTCGGGCCGATTGCGCCGCTGGTGGTGCGCGGTGCCGCGCCGGTGCTGTCATGGACGCCGCCGCGGCTGCCGCCGACCGGCGACGACACGGTGATGCGCCTGCTCGATCTCTATCGCCACACCGATCCCGCGCTCGCGCGCGTGCTGGAGGAACGCATGGGGCTGGCCGCGATCGCGCGGGCCGGCGGCATGAACCAGCAGGGCGCGGCGAATGCGCAGCCGCGCGGCGCCGCCAATGCCGTGCGTGCCTATTTCGAGCAGTCTGCCGGCGCCGCGGCCAAGTTCCTGGCGCGCGCCGACGGGCCGCGCATCGGTGCGCTCGCGTTCGACGGCTGGGACACCCATGCCAATGAAGGCGCGCTCGACGGCCAGCTCGCGGCGCTGCTCGGCGCGCTCGACGGCGCCATTGCCGCGATCGAGAGCAACATGGGCGACGCCTGGCGCGAGACGGTGGTGGCGGTGATCACCGAGTTCGGCCGCACGGCCCGCATTAACGGCACCGAGGGTACCGATCACGGCACCGGCACCGTCGCGATCCTCGCCGGCGGCGCACTCAAGGGCGGCCGCGTGGTCGCCGACTGGCCGGGCCTGGGCGACAACGATCTGCATGAGAAACGCGACCTCAAGCCGACCACCGACCTGCGCGCGGTGCTCAAGGGGCTGCTGCGCGACCATGTGCGGGTCGACGAGGCGGCGCTGGCGTCGCGGGTCTTCCCCGACAGCATGGCGGTGAAGCCGATGGCGGGATTGTTGGCGTAGGGCTGTAGCCAGAATTGAGCTTGTAGCCCGGGTTGAGCGCAGCGAAACCCGGGACGGTTCGTCCCGCATTTCGCTTCGCTCAATGCGGGCTACGGACTGCGCTGACGCGTTGTATCCAAGCCACACTGCTTCGGGAAAGCAGATTGCCCCCCTTTCGCCTGTGGTTCGGAACCCGCTAAAAATAGGCCGGTTTCGAGAGAATCGGGCAGGGGATATTACGATGAAGCGGTCGCTACTGGCCTCCGTGTCGGTCTTGGCGTTGACTTTGAACGCGACGGCGGCGGATTTGCCCCGTCCGGTGCCCGTGAAGGCGCCGGCGGTTGTCGCGCCTGCCTGGAGCTGGACCGGCTTCTATGTCGGCATCAACGGTGGCGGCGTCTGGCATCGGGCCCGGGCCGAGGCGACCGAACTCGGCGGTACTCATAACTCGACCGTCAAAGCAACGGGCGCCACCTTCGGCGGCCAGGCCGGCTTCAACTGGCAGGTCGAGCGCTTCGTGCTTGGGATCGAAGCGGATTGGAATTGGGTCGATGCGTCAGGTACGGCCGGCTTCCCCGGGTTTGCGCCGAACTTCACCTTCTCATCGAAGCTCTCATCACTGGCGACGGTCCGCGGCCGCCTCGGCGTCACGCTGTCGCCCACCATGATCTATGCCACCGGCGGCTTCGCCGCGGGCAAGGTCAGCAACTCCGTTCCCGTGTTCAACCTCGGATATCCTACCGACGATAAGATCAAGACCGGCTGGACCGCCGGCGGTGGCATCGAGCATATGCTCACGCGGAACTGGACCGTGAAGGCGGAAGCGCTTTACGTCGACCTCGGCAAGTCGTCGGTGCCGGGCAACGGCGGACCCGGCTATGTCAGCCGCTTCACCAATACCGCGGTCGTCGCCCGCGGCGGCGTGAACTTCAAGTGGTGATGTTCCGCCATCGCCCCTGCTGAGAATTTGCGGAACGGCTGGGCAACGAAACAGCCAGTCCCACGGTCGCTGCATTCCATCCGGTTGTGGGCGTCTTCGGGCTACGCGTGTGATCGTTGTCACATTCTGTCTGGCCGATCATCGCGCCGCGGTGCGAACGCGCGCATTTTTCTCAAGATATTGCTGTTTGGGTGCTGAGCCTTCCGGCTCGCGACCATGTGCGGGTCGACGAGGCGGTGCTGGCGTCGCGGGTCTTCCCCGACAGCGTGGCGGTGAAGCCGATGACCGGGCTTTTGGCCTGACACTTGCAGGGAAAATGGCGAGGCGTATTGCGCCGACCGCGCCTGCGATTGGCGGATTGCGCTTTGCACTGCGCACCGGATGCCGTTGTGTCCGGGCCGCAGGGGGTGCCCAAACGCCACAGGTGAACCTTCCGGCCGCGCCGTGAAACTAATTATGGAGTTGGAACGTTAAGTGGCTGGTCTTCAGCTGGAGGCGCCGGATGCGCAAGAGAAAGCCCGAATTGGTCGCCGTCAGGATGGTCACCTGGCAGGAGAACCTCGATCTGTACGGCATCGTCACCGAGTTCGATGACGGCGAGACCTACAGCGAGCCGTGGGGCTCGAAGGAAGATACGGTGCTTGCGGTGCGCATCCGCTCGCAGGACATTCGCCGGACCGTGAAGTAGTAACGATCAGTTCCGTTGCACCGATCCCGAGCCGCGCTGTGTCAAAACACAGCGCGGCTTTCGTCTTTCAGATTCCTCCCAAGACAGGCATGAGCGACGAAACGGAGTCCGCTTGATGCGCATCGCCGTGCACATTTTGTTGATAGCGTGTCGTGACAAGTCCCGCACTTGGGACGAGCACGTCACCGCTGCGCACAGCTTTATCGACAGGGGCAGTCTTTCGTTGACTGAACGGCGATGTGTGAGACCCTCGCGGTGTCCCGTTCACCGAGGGCGTCTCCGGAGACGAGCCAGAGTCGGAGCGGGATGCGGCGTCCTGCGGGCTGGCTCGTAACCACGTCCCCCGGGAGGCACCGGAAACGTCGACGACGTCAGCGCGGGACCGGGAGCCAATAAATCGCCGTGGTGGAGCGCCGAGAGGCGAGCATCCCCGGCGCGCGGGCGGCGTAAGCGGTTTGCGCGGGATGCGAGGCGCGGCGTTATCGCGTCTGCGGGCCTGCGTCATTGGCCCGCGAACGGGTGTCTCGCAAGCACCCCAGCGCCTGTCGGCGCTCCGCTCCCTCTTTCATGAGAGGGACATTGGCAAATCTCGGAGGTCTTATGACTCGCGAGAACGATGATGCATGCTCGAATCCCATCGCCGTCATTCCGGGGCCGAGCGCAGCGAGGAGCCCGGAATCCATACTCCGCAGCCGTGGTTATGGATTCCGGGTTCGCGCCTTCGGCGCGCCCCGGAATGACAGCAGAGAGCGAACCATGAACTCGGATTTCCCGTCCGCGCTCGCACACGCTATCCTCGCCCACAACCAGCCGGGGCCAATCATTCATGCGCATCGTCGACATCCGCGAGACCGCGATCCCGTTGAAATCGTCGCTCGCCAATTCGAGCTTCGACTTCTCCGAGATGACGACGTCGGTGGTCGCGGTCATCACCGATGTGGTGCGCGAGGGCAGGCCGATCGCCGGCTTCGCCTTCAACTCGACCGGGCGTTACGCCTGCGGCGCGCAGATGCGCGAGCGCTTCATCCCGCGTATCCGCGCCGCCAAGCCGGAGGCGCTGCTGGACGCCGACGGCAATCTCGATCCGGCGAAGATCCTCGCCTGCATGATGCAGCGCGAGAAGGCGGGCGGGCATAGCGAAAGGTCGATCGCGATCGGCACCATCGAGGTGGCGGTGTGGGACGCCGTCGCCAAGATCGCCGGCAAGCCGCTGCATCGCCTGCTGGCGGAGCGCTTCAACGGCGGGAGATTCGCCGACAAGGTGTTCTGTTATGTCGGCGGCGGCTGGTACTGGCCGGGCCAGACCATCGGCGATCTGCAAGACGAGATGCGCCGCCATCTCGACGCCGGCTACACCATGGTGAAGATGAAAGTCGGCGGGCTGCCGCTGGCCGAGGACGCCAAGCGCGTCGAGGCGGTGAAGAGCATCCTGCCGTCGCACGCGGAACTCGCGGTCGACGCCAACTGCAAGTTCGCGCGCGACGAAGCGCTGGCCTACGCCAAGATGCTCGCGCCGTTCAAGCTGCGCTGGTTCGAGGAGCCGTGCGACCCGCTCGACTTCGCGCTGCTGGCGGAGGTCGCCGGTGTGTACGACGGCCCGCTCTCGACCGGCGAGAATCTGTTCTCGACCTCCGACGTCGAGAACCTGGTCCGCTTCGGCGGGCTCAAGCCCGCGCGCCGCGACGTGATCCAGGTCGATCCGCCGCAAGCCTACGGCATCGCGCAATATGCGCGCACCCTCGACATGCTGGCGCGTCATCAATGGCCGCGCGAGCTGCTGTTTCCGCACGGCGGCAACCAGATGTCGCTCGCCATCGCCGCCGGCTTCGGCCTCGGCGGCGCGGAGTCCTATCCCGGCGTGTTCGGGGATTTCGGCGGGTTCGCCGACGACGCACGGATCGCCAACGGCTTCATCACACTATCGGATCGTCCGGGCATTGGCTTCGAAGGCCAGGCCGCGCTCTATCGCATCATGCGCCAACTGGTGGAGGGCTAGGAAAGAGACTAGGATTGCTGCCGCGACAAACAAAAAAGGTATCGGGGAGGTTACGATGGGGTTTCGCTCGCGCTCGATCTGCGCGCTGCTCGCAGGCGTGTCCTGGTGCGCATCAGTGGCTTGGACTGTTCCTGCGCACGCCGCCGAACTCATCTTTCTCAGCAATCAAGGTGCGAATCCGGGCGTGCAAGCGCTGGCTCAGGGATTCATGCAGGCGAGCGGCCACAAGGTCACGGTGCTGGATTTGCCTGCCAGCGAGCTCGCGCAGCGGATCGCCGACGGCCCGGCCGACCTGATGTCGCTCAACCCTGAAGCGCTGGCCGGCCTTGCCCAGAAGGGCAGGGTCGTCGCCGACAGCGTGACGCCGTTCACGATCGCCGGACTTGGCGTGTCGGTGCGCGCCGGCGCGCCGAAGCCGGACATCAGCACGGTCGACGCCTACAAGGCGGCGCTGCTCAATGCGAAGTCGATCGGTTATTCGCGGGGTTGCAGCGGCCAGCACGTCGCCGAAGGGATCGCGCAACTTGGCCTCACCGACCAGCTGAAGCCGAAGGTTCAACTGACCGGCGGCGGCACCGGACCGGTGACGTTCTTCCTGGCGCGTGGCGATTTCGAGCTTGGCATTCAGCAGACCAACGTCATGGTCGGCTCGCCGGGCACCGACTATGTCGGGCCGGTGCCGGGTGCGTTGAACAAGCCGTGCCCGAACAGCGTCGGGCTCTTGTCGGTGTCGAAGCAGCCGGACGTCGCGCGAGCAATGATCAAGTTCATGATCTCGCCGGAAGCGGCGCCGCTGTTGCGGAAAGTGCATGAGGAGCAACCGAAAAGCTAACGCCGGGGAGGGATGTCATGTTGCAATGGCTTCTTGCGGTGGGCTTCACCGCGGGTATCGCGGCCGCGCCGCAGCCGGCGCAGGCCGCCGAGATCATTATCCTGGGATCGCAAGGCTCGATCTCCGGCGCGCGCGACATGGCCGCGGCCTTCGAGAAGGCGAGCGGTCATAAGGTGATCGCGCGTCAGGAACGCGACGTGATGGCGACGGTGAATGCCGGCACGCCGGCGGACATCGCGACCTTGAACCCGCCGCTGATCGACAAGCTCATCAAGGAGGGCAAGGTCGTCGGCAGCCGCGTCGACTTCGCCCGCGCTGGCATCGGCGTGGCGATCAAAGCAGGCGCGCCCAAGCCTGACCTCTCCAACACCGAGGCATTCGTGCGCACGCTGCGCAATGCCAAGTCGATCGGCTATTCGCAGGCAGGCTCGGGTCTGATGGTGGCGAACATCATCAAGGCCCTTGGCCTCACTGAAGAACTGAAGCCGCGCACGAAATTCCTCGATGGCTTTCCGGCCGCCGAGGCGGTGGCGCGGGGCGAGGTCGAGATCGCCTTGCAGCAGATCAACGTGATCCTGCCGGTCGCAGGCGCGGCGCTGGGTGGGTCGCTGCCGCCCGAGCTGCAGCAATACAATGATTTCGCCGTCGGCGTGCTGGCGGTTTCGAAAGACCGCGAAGCGGCGACGGCGATGGTGAGGTTCATGGCCGCGCCGGAGAACGCGGAGGTCCTGCGCAAGGGTGGGCTTGAGCCTCCGGCGCGTTGACGTTATCGGGAGGGTGCCGTGGAAGCATGGGCGAAGCTCGCGATCGGCGCCACATTGGCGGGTGGGTTGCACGTTGGAGGGTCCGCAATGGCTGCCGAGATCAAGATCTTCACCTCCATGGGCTCGCTCTCGGGCTTGACCGACCTTGCCGCCGCCTATGAGAAGGCGACCAATCACAAGGTCGCGGTCGCGGCCCGGATCGGGCCGGCGCTGCCGAAGGCGTTGGAGAGCAACGAGCCCGGCGACATCGTCGCGAATTTCACCTATGCGTTCGATGCGCTGATCCAGCAGGGCAAGGTCGTGTCCGGCAGCGTGGTCGAGGTCGCGCGCGCCGGCGTCGGCGTCGCGATCAGGAAGGGCACGCCGAAGCCCGATATCAGCACGGTCGACGCCTACAAGCAGACCATGCTTAAGGCGAAGTCGATCGGCTACTCGAAGACCGGCAGCGGCGTGATCGCGGAGCGCGGCCTGCAACGGCTCGGTATCTTCGATCAGGTCAAGGACAAGGTGCGCTATCTCGAAGGCACGCCGGTCGCGGTGTTCGTCGCGAACGGCGAAGTCGAGCTCGGCATGCAGCAGTCGAACGCGATCGTGCCGGTCGAAGGCGCCGATTATGCCGGTCCGCTGCCGGGCGATCTTCAGGAGTATCTGTACTTCGCGGTCGGCGTGCTGACGGTGTCGAAGCAGCCGGAGGCGGCGCGGGAATTCATCGCTTTCATGGCCTCGCCGGAAGCCGCCGCGCATCTGCGCAAGAGCGCGATGGAGCCGCCGAAAGGCTGATCAGCCGGGCGTGTTGCGGATGCGCTCGTACAGCCGCACGAGGTCGTCGGCGTCGCGCGCGGTCAGCGCGAGCCGCGTGAACAGCGACAGCGGGCGTTCCGGCGGATTCTCGAGATCGAGCGCGTCGACCTTGCCGGGCATCGGCTGGTTCTCGGCCGCGGCCTTGAGGTCGACCAGCGCCGCGTCGAGAAAGGCGTGGGTCGCGGAGTCGTCCTGATGCTTAGTCTTGGCGCGCGGCAGCGGCGGCAACAGACGGGTGTCGCGATTGAGCACGTTGATCATCTGCTTGATCGCGGGCGGGTTGGCGCCGAACAGGCAGCGGCCTGGGATCATGCGGAAGAAATGCAGGCGATGCACGGCGAATCCGGCCGGCACGATGGTCAGCAGCACGCACTCGCCCGACTCGAGCGTGATGTTCGCCAGCGCGCGCTCGCCGAAGTCGAAATATTTGTACAGGATCGGCTCGGTCATCGGTGCGTTCGAATTGCTCTGCGGATTGCGGACGTTTTGCCAGCGCCGATAAAGCCGCCGGGCTGGCGCCGCCACAACGCGGCATAATGTCCGTTGGTGTTCGTCATGCGCTATGGTCGCTGTGGCTTATCACGCGATCACGCCGTCGATCCAGCCGGCAAGGCGGTCGAGCACCTCGCCGCGCACCTGCGGATCCTTGCGACCGGTCCTGGCCGGTACATGGAAGGAATGATCAGCGTCGGGAAAGATCGCCAGCGTCGCGCGGGCGCCGAGCGCTTTGCACACCGGCTCGATCTGGTCGAGCAGCGCAAGCGGATCACGCGAGCCTTGCAGGAACAGCATCGGGATCTGCACGTCGAACAGGTGCTCGCCGCGATCCTGCGACGGCTTGCCTGAGGGATGCAGCGGAAAGCCGAGGAATGCCAATCCGCGCACGCCCGGCAGCGGCGCAATCGCTTGCGCCTGCGAGGTCATGCGGCCGCCGAACGATTTGCCGCCGGCGATCAGCGGCAGCGCCGGTAACAGGCGCGCGGCTTCGGCGACGGCGGCGCGAACCGCGGCGTGCGCGAGCTTCGGCGGATCGGGCCGCTTGCCGCCCTTTTCCATGTACAGGAACTGGTAGCGCAAGGTCGCGATGCCGCGTTCCGCGAGCTCCGTCGCGACCGCCGCCATGAAGGCGTGGTTCATGCCCGCGCCGGCGCCGTGCGCCAGCACGTAACAAGCGCGTGCGTCTTTCGGCGCCTGCAACAGGCCGGAGACGTGGGTTTCGTCGTCGATCGCGATGGTGATGGGCGTCGCATCGATTGCCGGCATTGGTTCCTTCTCGGGCGGTAGCCGTCGGGTCGGGGAATGACTACATATCATCGATCGACGTATAGACGAGGACGTTGAGACGATGTGCCGGAACATCCGTACGCTGTTCAATTTCGCACCGCCCGCGACCGACGACGAGATCCGCGCCGCCGCGCTGCAGTTCGTGCGCAAGCTCAGCGGCTACACGCGTCCCGCCAAGGCCAACGAGGAGGCGTTCAACCGCGCGATCGATGAGATCGCAGCCGCGGCCGGGCGTCTGTTGACATCGCTGGAGACCACCAGCGCGCCGCGCGACCGGGAGGTCGAAGCCGAGAAGGCGAAGGCGCGCTCACGCGCGCGGTTTGCGCAGGCGGCCTCGGGCGGCTGACAGCTTTGATGGCATCTTACGGATTGTCGCCAGCCTCGCGGAATGCCGCGGCAAAGGCTTCGAGATCGCCGATGCCGAGATCGGACACCGCCCAATACGCCGTATTGTCGTCGCGCCAGCTCAGGACGTTGTAGCCGGCGATGGTCTGGCGCGCGCTGGTGCGCGCGCCGTTCGCAACCGGCACCGCGATCAGGCTGATCAAGTGCTGACGGTGGCGATAGACCAGCGTCGGCGCCGGCCTGGTCCCGACCACATCGATGCGTCCGCCGACCAGTGGGAAGCCTTTGTCCGTAAGATCGACGACCCGTGGCGACTGCGGGATGCGGCCGTTGAACCACGGCTTGACGGCGTGGCGGTCGGACGAGCTCACGTCGGTCGGCTGTGGCGCCATCAGGGCGCGCATGTGGCTCGCGACCACCAGTTCTGCCGGCGCTTCGGCGGGTAGCGGACGCAGCATGAGCCAGGTCGCGCCAGAGGCGAGCACCGCCGCGAGAACGGCCGCCGCCGCGAAGGCCTGCCACGACGGACGCGCGCGCGCGCGCCGAAGACCGGCGGCGGCCTCGATGCGGCCAAGCAAGCTGTCAGGCATGGTCGTCGGCGGCAACCGCTCGCCGATCAAGCGTCGCAGTGCGGTGATCCGGTCGCGCTCGGCGGCGAGCGCCGGATCGGCGGCCAGACGGCGTTCCATTTCGACGGCGTGGACGGGGTCGAGCTCGCCGTCCAGATAGGCGTGCACCAGCAGATTCAAATCGTCGTGGCCTGCCGGGATCGTCATGGCGCGTCCGGTCCCATCGTGGCGATCAGGCGGCTGCGCGCCCGCGCCAACCGCGACATGACGGTGCCGACCGGCACGCCGGTGATCTCGGCAATCTCGCGGTAGCCGAGGCCTTGCACATCGCGGAGCACCAGCGTTTCCCGAAACGGAATCGGCAGCGCGGCGATCGCGCGCTCCAGACGTGCGGCTTCGGTCTTGGCGATCAGCAGCGCTTCCGGCGTCTCGGCGCGGTGGTCCGCGACATGCGCCGAGCAGCCGGCTTGCCCGCGCTCGAGCGCTTCCAGGTCTTCGACCACGACCAGCGCCGCCGGGCGGTTCTTGCGCAGCCAGCTATAGGCGGTGTTACGCACGATGGTCAGCGTCCAGGCGCGCGCATTGGTGCCGGCAAAGCCGCCAATGCCGCGCAACGCGCGCAGGCAGGCGTCCTGCACCACGTCCTCGGCGTCGGCGCGGTCGCCGGTGAGCCAGCGCGCGAGCGCGTAGCAATCGGCGAGATATGGCAGCACCACTTGCCGGAAGCGGTCCCGTTCCTCGTCGGAGGCGCCCTGAGCCATGGGTCCTATGCGTGGTTGCGGCGTGTGACATTCCTACAAAGATCGAATGACAGCTCGGTTTATTCCCGCCCTGGCAAAAAATGAAGCCAGGGGAATTTATCGCGCTGCCGGTCAGTCTCTTCGCCGTATCCCGATCAACGCGAGGAACAGATCATGAGCAACAATTTTGACCGTCGTGAACTGCTGACGCTGGCAGGCCTTGGCGGCCTGGGCGTGGTCTTCGGCTCGGCGATGGCCATGCCTGCGGCGGCACAAGGTTACAGCGCCGGTGCGGCCGGTCCGGCGGAAGATTTCTTCTTCATCCAATTGTCCGACACCCATTGGGGCTTCAAGGACGACAAGGTCAATCCCGACGCGGCGGGCACGTTCAAGAAGGCCGTGACCGCGGTCAACGCGCTGTCGCGCCAGCCGGACTTCATCGCTTTCACCGGCGACATGACCCACACCACCGACGATCCCGCCGAGCGCCGCCGTCGCATGGCGGAGATGCGCGACCTGATCGCCATGCTCAAGGTCAAGGACGTCCGCTTCGTGCCGGGCGACCACGATGCGCAGAAAGATCGCGGCGAGGCTTATCAGGAGTTCTTCGGAAAACTGAACTACACGTTCGACCACAAGGGTTATCACTTCATCGTTCTCGACAATACGTCGGATCCGGACCAGAAGCTCGGCGACGCGCAGATCGCCTGGCTCGCCGCCGATCTGAAGCAGCTCAAGCCGGGAACGCCGGTGGTGGTGCTCACCCATCGTCCGCTGTTCGAGCTCTACCGGCCGTGGGGCTGGTGGACGCCGGATGGCGACAAGGCGCTCGAACTGCTCCGCCCGTTCAAGCCGACGGTGTTCTACGGACACGTCCACCACGAGAACCACACAAGCGCGATGGGCGCCGTGCATCACGCGACCACATCGCTGATGATCCCGGTCCTTCCCGCGGGCACGCGGCCGGAGCGCACGGTCGTGCCGTGGAGCGCGGCGGCGCCTTATCGCGGAATGGGCTGGCGCGCGGTGACGGCACGCGGCAATGGCGCGGCGTGGGATGTGACCGAACAGCCGATCACGGGCTGACCGACGTCAACGCGGGCGGTGGATTATTCCGCCGCCTGCGGCGTGTCGCCGTCTTCGACCAGGAAGCCACCGGACTGGCGCCGCCAGAGCGCGGCGTAGTGGCCGTTGAGCCGCAACAATTGCTCGTGCGTGCCCTGCTCGACGATGCGGCCGTGGTCGAGGATGATCAGCCGGTCCATGCGCGCGATGGTCGAGAGCCGGTGTGCGATCGCGATCACGGTCTTGCCGGCCATCAGCGTGCTCAGGCTTTCCTGGATCGCCGATTCCACCTCGCTGTCGAGCGCCGAGGTCGCCTCGTCGAGCACCAGGATCGGCGCATTCTTGAGGATGACGCGGGCGATTGCGATGCGCTGGCGCTGCCCGCCGGAGAGCTTCACACCACGTTCGCCGACCTGCGCGTCGTAGCCGCGCCGGCCGCGCCAGTCTTCCTGCGCCTGGATAAAGTCGGTGGCATGCGCCATGCGCGCCGCCGCGAACACTTCGGCTTCGGTCGCATCCGGCCGGCCGTAGCGGATGTTGTCGCGGATCGAACGATGCAGCAGGGACGTATCCTGCGTCACCACCGAGATCTGTGACCGCAGCGACTCCTGGGTCGCCTGGGCAATATCCTGGCCGTCGATCGCGATGCGGCCCGATTCGACATCGAAGAAGCGCAGCAGCAAATTGACGACAGTCGACTTGCCGGCGCCGGAACGGCCGACGAGGCCGATCTTTTCGCCCGGCCGCACGATCAGCGAAAAGCCATCGAGCACGGTAAAAGGAATTTCATTGCCGTCCTCGTCCGCGATCGTCTCGCGTCCGTAGCCGAAGCGCACGTTCTCGAACGCAATGTTGCCGTCCTTGATGACGAGCGGCTTGGCGCCGGGAGGATCGATGAGCTGCAGCGGCCGCGCGATCGTCATCATGCCTTCCTGCACGACGCCGATCTCTTCGAACAGATCGGTGAGCTGCATGGCGATCTGGCGCGACATGTTGGTGAGCTGCAACGTCAGCGGCAGCACCATGGCGATGACGCCGACCTCGATCAGCCCCTTCTGCCACAGCAGCAGCGCGAGCGCGCCGGCGCTGGCGATCAGCAGCGCATTGAGAAGATGGAGAATCGTGCTGAACATCGTCAGCAGGCGCTGTGCGGCAGCAAAGGCCTCGATGTGGCTTTCCACCGCATCGCGCACGTAGTTGTCCTCGTCGCGCGGCCGCGCGAACAGTTTCACAGTCAGGATGTTGGTGTAGCTGTCGACAATGCGTCCTGTCAGTGCCGAGCGTGCCTCGGAATTGAGCTTGGAACGGTCGCGCAGGCGCGGGACGAAATACCACAGCAGTGTGATGTAGCCGGCGAACCAGGCCAGGATCGGTACCATGAGCCAAAGGTCCGCCGACGCTGTCATCACCAGTGCGGTGATGCCGTACACCAGCACGTACCAGACTGCGGTCACCGACGAGACCAGCGTCTGCCGAACCGCGGGACCGGTCTGCATGACGCGGTTGGAGATGCGGCCGGCGAAATCGTTCTGGAAGAACGACCAGCTCTGGCGCACCACGTGCCAGTGGCTCTGCCAGCGGATCAGACTCGAGAACGGCGCCGCGATCGCCTGATTGATGATGAGGTGACGGCCCAGCGCGATGCCCGGTCGCGCGATCACGACGACCAGCAGCATGCCGACCAGCCACGGCCAGGTCTCCGCCAGGAAACGGTCCGCCGGAATCTCCGACACGTAAGTGACGATCTTCCCCATGAACCAGGGGACGGCCGCGTCGGTCAGCGCCACGAAGAACTCGACGACGAACAGCGCGATGAACAGCGGCTTGGCCTGCCGTGCGAAATGCCACAGGAAGCCGATCAGCCCGGCCGGAGGCTCGGGATGCTCCGGCGTAGCCGTTGGTTTCAGGAATCGTTCGAAACGGGAAAACATGTGCTGCGAATATAGGAAGTCCCGCGACGTTTCTACAGTCGCTTGCCGGCGCCTGCAGGGTCGGGAATAACGGGCCGAACGATCACAAGCGAGGCTGATATGAGGCGTTTCTGGGGTGTTGCCGTTGCCACGATGGGATTGGTCGGGGCGACGTTCGCCCTCGCGCAGGGCACCTACCCGGAGCGGACCATCCGGATTTTCGTCGGCTTCCCGGCGGGCGGGCCGCCGGACATTGCCGCGCGCCTGCTGGCGGAGCGCTTCTCCGCGAGCTGGGGCAAGTCGGTGGTCGTGGAAAACGCGACCGGCGGCGGCGGCAATATCGCGGTCGAGCGCGCGGTCAAATCCGCGCCCGACGGGTACACGCTGCTGATGGCCAGCAACGCGATCGCCATCAATCCGAGCCTGTATCCATCCTTGCCGTTCAACGCGATGCGCGATCTCGTGCCGATATCGCTCGCGGTGACGATGCCGGTCATTCTCGTCGTCAACAACGATGTGCCGGCGAAGACCGTGCGGGAGCTTGCGGAACTGGCGCGTGCCCAGCCGGGCAAGATCATCGTCGGACATGCAGGCGCCGGGACGCCCGCGCATCTTGCCGGGGAGTTGTTCAAGTCGGTGGCCGGCGTCGACGTTCAGCAAGTGCCGTACCGCGGCATTCCGGCGCTGCTGCCGGATTTGCTGGCCGGCCGGATCTCGGCGGCGTTTCCCAATATCTCGGTGGTGCTGCAGCTCGTGCGCGAGGGCAAGCTGCGCGCGCTGGCGGTTACGTCACGCCGTCGCGCGGCGGCGACACCGGATGTGCCGACCATGACGGAGGCTGGCTTCTCCGGCATCGATGCGGACGCCTGGTTCGGCTTGATGGCGCCGGCCAAGACGCCGGCGCCGATCGTCGAACGCATCCATCGTGAAGCCGTGCGCGTGCTGGCGCAGGGCGACGTGCGCCAGCGGCTCGACGAACTCGGCATGGCGGTGGTGGCGAATTCGCCGGCGGAGTTCGGCGCGTTCATCGCGGCCGATACCAAGCGCTGGGCGAAGGTGATCAAGGACGCCGGCATCAAGGCAGAGGAATAACTTGATAGCTTCCCGGAGACACTGGCGTTCGCCAGTATCTCCGGGTCGTTCATCCGAGGAACGTCAAGTGAGCCGGCTACGGCGCTAGAACTTCAGGTTGCCGGTCAAGAACGGGCCATGGTCCGTATAATTGTTTTGAACACGTTGCTGCGTTGCCAGATAGATTCCGTTGGGTGGAATCACGGGAGCATTTACCGGTACTTGTGTCATTGAATACTGGCTCACTGCATTGAAATAGACCGCTGCGCGATAACCTGCCTCGATCTGGAACAGCCCGAAATCGCTGGTTGGGAAGGTGTAGGCGGCGGCCAATTTGCCGTTGAGGCTGGGGATCACCTGGACCGCTTTGGGCGATGCCAAATATTGGTTGGTGGGTTCGGCCAAATTCCCATTCACGGTCGTCATGTCGATGCGGCTCGTGGTGTTGCCGATCAAGGCCGCTGCCGCGACTTCGCTGATCAATTGGAAGTCGCCCAGGGCGTACTGGCTTTTCATGCCGAAACGGGGCCCGGCGCCCGTGAATGACGACTCGTTGGCATAGGCGTGGTAGGCGTCGCCAATCGTACTTTGGAACCTGCCGGTCAGCGTCCGGCGGATCCGGGCGAACTCCACGCCGGCGAAGACTCGGAATTGGAACGAGCATTCGGCGCAGAACGTATGGCCTCCGTCCAAACTGACTGAATCGTACGTGGACCGCACGCCGCCATACCCGTTCTTATAGGCCAGCGATTCCGGGCCGATCAGATAGGGAGGTCCTGCCATTTGGTCGGGAGTGCCGAAGAAAGAATCTTTTGTGCTGGCGTTCAGATGTGTCCAGCGCACCGAGACATCGTTGGCACCGTCGATCATATAGCGAGCACCGACAGCGAAGGCCGGGCTGAAGTCCGGTTTGAGCGATTGATTGTTCCAGTGGGGCGACACCGCAGGCAGTGGGTTGGTCAGCGTCCCATATTCGAGATTGCCGGCGCCGGGTTGCAGGTACAACAGCGATCCGCTGACCTCGAAGCGGTGCAGTCGCCGGGGAACGACAACGGCCACCGCCTTCACCGGCTGGGCTGCCGAAGCGAGCGCCGGCGTGGGCTCAAGGCCGGCGGCTCGTTGCGATATCGTCGGTGCTTTGGACGCCTCGATGCGATTGAGGCGCGCGCGCAGCGCTGCGTTTTCTCTTTCCAAGGCATCGAGCCGCGCGATGATCCGCGCGTCGACTTCGGCCGCCAACGCCGAAGGCACCCCCACAGGGATCGCCAGCGAGAGACAGAGGAAGAGCACAAGTTTCGTGCACGTGTTCATAGGCCGAGCTCCCCAGGGATGTCGGGTTAGTGGACTCACAAGTTGTCAGAAGCCGCACGCGTCGAATGACGGGCCGACAATAGAAGCGTCAGGAATTGCGATGATTCCCCGCCATTCGAATCAGCAGTTGTAGTGTGAGCCCGCAATCCTGGTTGTCTATTTCAAAACAAGACAACTCATCCCCGATGAACGACTTTCGGGTCGCGGCCACACTCAGTTACCTTGTCGCTGTTGCCAACCGTTGCTTGATGCTGATTTTCGACGTTGCTTCGAGGTGAGGCGAGGCGTTGCGTTCGGGCGGCTTGGTGATGTCCGCTATCAGGAATGATGAAAATCGAACGCATGCCGGCGCACTTGCCGGACGCGGTCGCTAGACCGTTTCCCGCTTAGTATGGCTCTCTCCTCCGCTCATTCCCGCGCAAGCGGGAATCCGGAGCCTGCCTTTGTGGCCCCTGGGTCCCCGCTTTCGCGGGGACGAGCGGCGAGAGAGCGAGTCATTCAACCGGGAAATGCGCTAGAGCGCTCGCCATAGCGCGGAGACGCGCGTCAACGCGCTCAAGCTCGTCCCCGATGTGATGATCGAGGGCTAACCAGCTTACGGAGCAATCGGGCTACTTCCTCGGCGAGACGCGCAGGATGCGGCCGTTGGCATTGTCGGTGGCGAGATAGAGCGCGCCGTCAGGCCCTTGCCGCACGTCGCGGATGCGCTCGCGCAGGTTTTGCAGCAGCCGTTCTTCCTGACCGACCTTCTCGCCGTTGATCTCGAGCCGCACCAGCGTCTGTCCGGCGAGAGCGCCGACGAACAAGTTGCCACGCCATGCCGGAAACAGGTCGCCGGTGTAGAACGCCATGCCGGACGGCGCGATCGACGGCACCCAGTATTTCAGGGGCTGCTCCATGCCGGCCTGATGCGTGCCGATGCCGATCTTGGCGCCGGAATAGTCGATGCCCCAGGTGATGACCGGCCAGCCGTAGTTCTTGCCGGGCTCTTCGATGTTGATCTCGTCGCCGCCGCGCGCGCCGTGCTCATGGGTCCAAAGCTTGCCGGTCTGCGGATGCAGCGCCGCGCCCTGCATGTTGCGATGGCCGTAAGTCCAGATCTCGGGTTTCGCGCCGGCCTGCTTGACGAACGGATTGTCGGACGGCGCGCGGCCTTCGGGCGTCACGCGGATCACCTTGCCGAGATGATTGCCGAGGTTCTGCGCCTCGTCGCGATTGCGGAAGTGATCACCGGTGGTGAGGAAGAGGTTGCCGTCGCGTCCCTGCACGATGCGGCAGCCGTAGTGATTGCCGCTCGACGGCGGCCCGTCCTGCTGGAAGATCACGCGCATGTCGTCGAGCCGCGGCGCGGCGCCGTCGACCAGCCGCGCGCGGGCAAGCGCGGTCTGGCCGCCGCCACTCACGGGGATCGCAAAGCAGAAATAGATCGTGCCGTTCTTCGCGAACTCGCGATCGAGAATGACGTCGTGCAATCCGCCCTGGCCGCGCGCCGAAACCGGTGGCACGCCGGCGAGCGGCTGCGAGAGGTTGCCGTCCTTGGCGACGATCCGCATGCGGCCGGGTCGCTCGGTGACGAGCATCCGGCCATCGGGAAGGAAGGCGATCGCCCATGGAAAGGAGAGGCCGCTGGCGACGGTCTCGACCATCAGGTTGTCGGCGGCCGGTCCACTGGAAGGCCGGAATTGCGGTTGGGCGTGCAAGGGCAACACGCTCGCAGCCAGCAATAGCGATGCGGCGACGGCGGCCGGCAATCTCATGGGAAGGGTCTCCTCGGGCGGCGCACGGCTGTGCGACCGATCGTCAACTATGCACCGCCCGGGAGGATTCCAACAACACGCACGCCTGAGTCATGGAAATTACGCAGATAAACGCGAACTCACACTTTCCCCTTTGGGCCGCCCGTCATGAGGGCGGTCAGCCCTCCCATCGCCAACAACAACAATCCGATCAGCAGGGCGATGGCGAACGGCGCCGGATCGCCGTCGGTGCGGAATCCGAAGACGTCGGCGCGTGCCATTCCGATCGACACGGCGGTCGCCGCGACGATCGTCGACAGGGCCAGTGCTGCGGTCGTGATCAACCCTACCAAGGCGACGGGCCGCGGCTGCGACTCCGCCTTTGGGAGGGCGCAGCGTTGCAACCTCGCCCTCTCGATCTTGGTCATTTTGCTCTCCCGCGATTCGAATCAGTGTCGTCCTTGTCGCAAGAATCGTGGGCGATGCCGGCACCGGTTCGTCGGGACTTTGGCGCTGGTGGTAGTGAATGACGGCGATTTCGTGAATTTGGTTAAGGAAGGATTAACGCGCGCGGGCTTGGTGCATTTTTCGTAAACGTGTGACCCGCGCGACACTTTCGCGCGCCTTGCGACAGTTGATGTAGCGATCGACTCTCTCGCCGCGTCATGGCCGGGATCGTCCCGGCATCCACGTCTTAGTCTAGATCAACAACAAGACGTTGATGCCCGCGACGGGCGCGGGCATGGCAAAATAAACAACCAAGACTCGTTGTTTCATTTCTGCGGTTCGATCTCGCGATAGATCGCGCTCCAACGCTTGATCTCGCCGGCGATGAACCGATTGAGAGCGGCGGCATCGGTGTCCATGCGCATGAGCGCGTCGCGCATGAATATCTGCTGCACCGGCGCGGTCGCAAGGTAACGCCGCACTTCCTTGTTCACGCGGTCGACGATCGGCTCGGGAAGATTCTTCGGTCCTGCGAGCCAGAACCAGATCGCACCGCCGATCTCCGGATAGCCGGCTTCCTTCAGCGTCGGCGCGTCCGGGAGGGCGGGATTGCGTTCGCTCGAGCTCACCGCGAGCGCGACGACGGTGCCGGTTGCAATATGCGGCAGCATCGGCGCGATCGGTAGCGATGCCAGCGATACATGGTTGCCGATGAAATCGGTCTGCAGCGGCGCGCCGCCGCGATACGGAACGTGGTTGATCCGGTTGCCGCCGACCTTGAGGCGAAACTGATCGACCATGAGCTGGCCGAGCGTGCCGGTGCCGGGCGATCCGACATTGACCGGCTTGTCGTTCGCGAGCCGCACCACGTCGGTGATGGTCTTCACGCCGAGCGCGGAATGCGCTCCGAAGATGTAGGTCTCGCCACCCATCATCACGATGTGGGTGAAGTCGGCGATCGGATCGTAGTCGGCCTTCACGCCGCTCGCGGGTCCGAGAATGTGCGGGCCGAAGCCGCCGGCCATCAGCGTATAGCCGTCGGCCTCGGCGCGCGCGACTTGCGCGGCGCCGACCGCGCCGCCGGCGCCCGGGCGGTTCTCGACCACGAATTGCTGCTTGAACACTTTGGTCAGCTCGTCGGCGACCAGCCGCGTCATGCGGTCGGTGCTGCCGCCGGCAGGGAATGGCACGACGACGCGCACCGGCTTCGCCGGCCATTCCTGTGCGTGTGTGGTGGTCGAAGCAAATGCGACAGCGGTCAGTGCGGCGGCAAGCATGGCGACGAGACGCATCAAGTCCTCCCGAACCCGCGGCTTACGCTGCGTTGGTTCGGAGCATAGGCACTATCGATGCTTCGTCAAAACCGCCGGAGCTGCGTCATTGTGCAGCTTCGAGCGCGACCGGCTGCCAGTCCATCGGGATGTAGCCGGGCTGTGACTCGACACGCTCAAGCCAGCTGCGGATCGCGGGGAACGTGTCGAGGTCGTAGTCGCAGAGATGGGCGAGGTGCGTGTAGGCATAGAGTGCGATGTCGGCGATGGTGTAGCGGCCGGCCGCAAAGTAGTCGTTATGCTTGAGATGGTTCTCCATCACCCGCAGCGCCCGATAGCCTTCTTCCATCCAGTCCTCGAGCGCATGGCGTTGCAGCTCGCGGCCGCCTTTCACCAGCGCCAGCCAGAAATACGCGGCGCCGAGGTTCGGCTCCAGGCTGTGCTGCTCGAAGAACATCCACTGCAACGCTTCGGCGCGTTCAATCCTGTCCTCTGGAGCGAGCGATGTGCCGCCGGCGACATACCAGAGAATGGCGTTCGATTCCGCGAGGTGACGGCTGGGCGCGACTTCGAGCAGCGGCACCTGGCCGTTCGGATTCATCTGCAGGAATTCAGGGGTGTGGCTGTCGCCCTTCAGGATGTCGACTTCGACCAGGCGATAGTCGACGCCAAGCTGGGCGAGGGCGAGCCTCACCTTGTAGCTGTTTCCCGACCGCTGCATTGAGTAGAGCGTCTGCATCTCGTGCCCGAACAGCCAAACCCATCACGTCTGTAGTCGCCATCAACTGCGAGACTATGACAGGAGAGCGGCCGTGTCGTGTCAATTCACGAAGACGACAGCAATACGGACATTTCTGCCGCAACGCAGCAAATGCGGAGTCGACTTGTTCTATGTCTAGATCGCGCGCGAGTTCGTTCTGCTCTGAAGGGGCAACGGCTGCTCGGCCGCGGCGCCGCGCACGAACAAGATCAGCGCGGCGATCATCGTCCATACGCCGATCGGAAGCAGTGCGTATTCGGCGCCGCTGCGTGCGACAATCGGCACCAGCCAGAGCGCAGCGAGCGCGGTCTTCTGCCAAGCGCTGAAGCCACGCTGCAAGCCGTCGACGGCGAGGAAGGCAATCGCAGGCGCGAGCGCCATCATGTCGTAGTCGAGCGCGTACGGCGTCGACAGCACCGACGCCATGATCAATGCACCGGCCTTGAGCGGATAGGGCCGGTCGCTGCGCCAGAGCCGGACCAGCATGACGCCCAGCACGATGACGACGACGGCATGGATCGCGTACGCCACGGCAACAGAGCCGCCCCACATGCGGACCCATGAGAATATGCTCTGGATCTTGTGCCAGCCGGTGTCGCCAGCTTCGAGGACGATGACGCGGCTGAATTCGGTCGAAGCGAGGAATGCGCTCCATATGTTCGGGCCGAACGCGACGGTGCTGACGGCGGCGAGCGCCGCGACGGTGACCACTGCGGCGCCGAAGGCGCGCCAGCGCTGGGTGGCGATCAGCACCAGCGGGATCATCAAGCCGAATTGTGGCTTATAGCTCAGCAATCCAAACATGATGCCGGCGACGGCCGGGCGGCGATCGAGCATGACCAGCGCGCCGCCGATCAGCGCGGCGGTGAGGAAGCCGTTCTGGCCGTGACCGGCATTGACCAGCACC